>OGYS01000011.1_pt1 | contig 89811 bp, 78 predicted proteins | sample 1576611 | NCBI WGS metagenome assembly OGYS01 (sample SAMEA3541571, study PRJEB24748) | human gut metagenome | biome: human gut; feature: human-associated habitat; material: faeces | place: China | collected 2012
CAACGCAGGTCAGATTCCGTTCTCGCTCAAGCATCATTATTTATTTTAAATTTATTTAATTTATGTTATAATAGGTATTGGAGGTAACTATGAAATTCAAAGAAATTCAACTTACATTAATCGATCAACAAATTTTAAAAAGTTACAGTACACTACTAGAAGGCTTAGAAAAATATTTAGGATATGGTTATGAAATTGTATTGCATAGCTTAGATAGTTATGAACACTCGGTCATAAATATAGTAAACGGTGAACATACTGGCCGTAAGATAGGGGCTCCTATTACAGACAAAGCGTTAGAAATGCTTAGTCGTTTAAAAGATAGCGGTGAATCAAGTGAAACTTACTTTTCTACAAACGCTAAAGGTGAACCATTAAAAAGTACTACTATTGCAATTCGTGGTGAAAATAATAGAATTATTGGATTATTATGTATGAACTATTATATGAATATTAGTTTAAACGATTTTATTCAATCTTATGTTCCTAAAAAACAAGAAGAAGTACAAATCAAATCTGTTACTGAAACTTTTGCAAGTAACGTAGATGAAATGATTTTATCTACTTTGGAATATGTAAAGAACGAAGTATACGAAGATTCTTCAATTTCATATTCTAATAAAAACAAGGCTATAATTTCTCAATTATATGATAGGGGTATTTTCCAAATAAAAGATTCTGTTCCAAAAATTGCAGACGAATTAAACATTTCAAAAAATACTGTATATTTACACTTGCGCAATTTATCGCCTCAAGGAAATTAATAAAAACACCTAAGATACTATTCTCTTAGGTGTTTTTATTAATTAAAATTTTTTAATCAATTCGGAAGCAAAACTCTAACGTTTTGCTTCTATTTTTCCTTCTTTAATTCTTAAAGATACATCACACATCTTTGCTAGAGTAGGTGAATGGGTTACCAAAATAACACATTTATGATGAATATGTGCTAAATCTAGGAAAGTATTCATGATCTCTATTGAATTCTTTTCATCAAGGTTACCCGTGGGTTCATCACAAAGAATCAAATCGACTTCTCTTGCAATAGCACGTGCAATTGCAACTCTTTGTTGTTGTCCTCCTGATAGTTGTCGAATATCTCTTTTACATTCATCTTTGGAAAGTCCAAGTTGTTTAAGAATAGATAAACAATATTCTTTTTTATCTTTTCTTTTGATCCCCGCAATTTCTAAAGCAGACATAACATTTTCTAAAGCATTCATATAATAAATAAGATTATAAGATTGAAAGACAATTGAAATATCTTCTCGACGATATTTATTCAAACCTATTTCTTGAATATCTTTTCCTTTGAACAAAACTTTTCCATCATCAGGTTTATCTAAACCAGAAACAAGAGAAAGAGTTGTTGGTTTCCCGCTTCCACTCGCACCAACAACTGAATAGATTTTACCTTTTTCAAACAGATAAGAAGTATGATCTAAAATTTGATTTTTTTCTTTGCCATCTTGATAACTATAGCTTACATTTTCTAATTCTAATAATTTTTCCATCTTAAACTTCCTTTCTAGATAAGATTTGTCTAGGTGTAAGTCTTAATACATAGGCTGCAGGTACGACAATAGAAACAATACAAATAGCTGCAGTCACACCGGCAAGTTGAATAATATTTTCACTTGTAATCGAAACATCTAACTCTTCATTTGCAGGCCCTTGCATCATATTTCCTAGGAAATTTTCTTTTGTTTGTGTATTGTTTTTTTGTTGATTACTATCTGATTGATTTTGATTGTCATTTGATCGATCACCTTTTTGATCTATTTGCATGACATTTGAAGAAGAACTACTTTCTAACATATTACCCATATAATGAGATGTTAATTGTCCTGTACCTAAAGAAATCACAAAAGCAACTACTGCAATTAAACCTATTTCAATAAGTTGTTGAGCAATAATTTTAACTTTACTTTGTCCAAGTGATAAAAGAACACCAATTTCATAATATCTATTTCTAATTGTTAGAGCTAAAATTAAACAAAGAATTGCACTACCAGCAATCACTACGATCCATACAAACATCTTTGCGAATGATTGCATACTTTCAAGAGAAGAAGCATTTTGTTGATAAAGACGATCATTGGCATCTAATGAGAATGCATCAAAATCAATATCATTTTTCTTTTTCGCAAGTTCTACAAAAGCTTCTGCATTTTCTGGATCATCTAAATAATAAATTGCTGATGTAATGTTTTCACTACTTCCAGTAAGTGTTTGCCCAACTGATAAATCAGTATAAATCGTGTTTACTGGATTATTGAAATGGGTACCACCAATTTCATTTGTTGATTGAATTTCATAAATACCTACAATTGTAAGTTCTTGAGTAATTGTTTCATCATTAACTGTTGTTGTAATAGCGAAAGTATCACCAACACTTAAATCATTATCACTTGCAAGATTGGTTTCAATGACACAGTTATTTGTATTTGCATCATCACTTGTAAGCAAACGACCATCTGTTAAGGTATAATTACTGTTTGTAAATGAATCTAAATATTCCATTGTAGTATTAGCACTGATCGTAAAATCACCTTGATTTGAAGCTTGTTCTAGTTGATCATTTGGCTTATTTGTATCTTGCTGATTATTACTATTATCCGATTTATTTTCTACTGCTGAAATAGAATCACTATCAGCTGATGTAGATATTTGATAATTATAACTTTCTACATACTTTAAATTTTTTAAACTATCTGCCATGGTTGTTGTTAATGATGTCTCATTACTTACGGCTGCACCTGGTTCTCTATTTTTCATCATGTTTCTAAAATCAACAGAAAGAGTTACATCGTTTCCTAAACTACTACGAATTTGATCCATTGATTTTTGTGTTGCTGATTGAATGGATAAACCAGCAATGACGAGATTGGTAATAACAACAATAATTACAAATAATAAAATCGTTTTTCCAATATTTTTCTTTAAACTTAATAGTGCATTTTTTATCATACATTTCTACCTCCAACTTTAATATATTGTTTGACTTTAATGATAAAATGGAATAATTATGTTAAAAAAAAGTGTTTCATCATTGCAATTCTTTCATTTAAAAGTTACCCTTATAAATGAAAGAGGGAAAAATATGAAATTAGAGGAATTGGCTATCGGAAAAAGTGCTGTTATTCTCTCTGTTGGAGGAGAAGGAGCATTAAGACAACACTTTTTAGATATGGGATTGATTCAGGGTACAGAGATTACCATGGTAAAATATGCACCTATGGGTGATCCTATTGAAATTAAAATACATGATTATGAGCTTACTTTAAGAAAAGAAGATGCTCATAAAATTGAAATTAAAGAAATAACTAAACAAACAGAAAATAAAAATGATTCATTCATTTTTCAACATAAAGATCACCCTGGCTATGGTGAATCTAGTTATCATAAAATGAATGATCATCAAATCTATCATGAAAGTGATTTACTCACATTTGCTTTAGTAGGAAATCAAAACTGTGGTAAAACCACACTATTCAATCAACTTACAGGTTCAAATCAACATGTTGGTAACTTTCCTGGAGTTACTGTTGATCGTAAAGATGGAAGAATTAAAGGGTATCAAAATACTCTAATTACTGATTTACCAGGTATTTATTCCATGTCACCTTATAGTAGTGAAGAAATCGTAACAAGAAACTTCTTATTAAGAGAAAGACCAAAGGCAATTATCAATATTGTAGATGCTACAAACATTGAAAGAAATCTATATCTTACAATGCAACTTTTAGAACTTAATATGCCAATGGTTGTCGCTTTAAATATGATGGATGAAATGTTAGGTAATGGGGGAACTGTATTAATCAATGATTTAGAAGAATACTTAGGTGTTCCTGTTATTCCTATTTCTGCAGCAAAAGGAGAAGGAATTGATGAACTTGTCAGTCATGTTTTACATGTTGCTTATTATCAAGAAAGACCTCAATTCTATCAACATATAGACAATCAACAAAACAAAGCGATTGATCGTTGTTTAAATGCGATTGAACATTTAATTGAAGATCATGCCTCAAACGCAAAGATTCCATTGCGTTTTGCAGCAAGTAAACTTGTTGAAAAAGATGAACTTTTATTAGAACAACTTGATCTAAGTCAAAACGAAAAAGAAACTTTAGAACACATTCGTATTCAATTAGAAGAAGAAAGTAGTCTTGATTGTTCTGCCGCTATAGCAAGTAATAGATTTCATTATATTACAGATATTTGTAAACAAACTGTAAAAAAACCACATGAAAGTAAAGAAAGATTAAGAAGTCAAAAAATTGATCAATTCTTAACAGGAAAATATACAGGAATTCCTGCTTTTATTGGAATCATGGGAATTGTTTTCTTTCTAACATTTAATGTTATTGGAGCTTTTTTACAAGGAGTTTTAGAAAGTGGGGTGACTGTTGTCACAAATTATGTTGACACTTTACTCACAAATGCTCAAATTAATGTTGCTTTGCATTCTTTAATCATTGATGGGATTTTTAATGGGGTAGGAACTGTTTTAAGTTTCTTACCAATTATCGTTACTTTATTTTTCTTTTTATCAATTCTCGAAGATAGTGGTTATATGGCTCGTGTAGCATTTATCATGGATAAACTACTTAGAAAAATAGGGTTATCTGGGAGAAGTATTGTCCCTATGCTTATTGGTTTTGGATGTACCGTTCCTGGTGTTATGGCAAGTCGTACACTTTCTTCAAGAAGAGATCGACAAATGACCATTATCCTTACACCATTTATGTCATGTTCAGCAAAACTACCAATTTATGCTTTCTTTACCTCTGTCTTTTTTCCAGGCAAAGGTGCTTTGGTAATGATTTTCTTATATGTTTTTGGTATTTTAACAGGTATTATCTTTGCTTTGATTTTAAAAGGATCACTTTTTAAAGGTGAACCTGTTCCTTTTGTCATGGAACTTCCAAACTACCGTATGCCAGGTGCTAAAAATGTTTGTCAATTGTTATGGGAAAAAGCTAAAGATTTCTTACAAAGAGCTTTTACAGTTATCTTTGTTGCAACCATTGTTATTTGGTTCTTACAAACTTTTGATTTAAGATTTAATATTGTTACTGAATCAAAAGATAGTATTCTAGCTATTCTTGCTGGTTATATTGCTCCAATATTTAAACCATTAGGTTTTGGAGATTGGCGCATTTCAACAGCCCTTATTTCAGGATTTATGGCAAAGGAAAGTGTTGTTTCGACATTATCTATTCTTTATGGTTCAACCCAATCATTGTTGATGTCACTTACAACACCAGCTGCTTTATCTTTACTTATTTTCTGTTTACTTTATACACCTTGTATTGCAGCGATTGCTGCAATCAAAAGAGAACTTAATGGTAAATGGGCATTGATTGTTGTCTTTGGACAATGCCTTATTGCTTGGCTTGCCTCTTTTGTTGTGTATCATTTGATTTTATTGGTATTTTAGTATTGTAACATCAGTTTTTGCATTGTAACAATTAGATTGTTACAATGCAATTTTTATTGTTACAACAAAAAAACAGATCCAAGGGAAGGGAAAAGATCTGCTTTTTACTATTATCTATTATTATTTTTTAAAAAGGGAAATTGATAATTAAGTTTTGAGTTTAAGTAAGCTCTTGTTCCTCCTTTCGTCTATTATCATAAGTTACAAATATGAACTTTATTTAACTTTTTCATGTTTCTTTCTTGTTTGTTTTGTCAAAAATTATGGGATTAAAAAATACAATGTTACAAAAAACTAACATTGTATTTTCTAAATTATATCTATTAATATTTTGGTGTTAATTCCACATACATATCTTTGTATTGTTTTGCGCTTTGTTGCCAAGAGACATCTTTATTCATATCACGAACAACCATTTCATCCCAATATTTTCTATTTTCAAAATAAAGTGTTTTAGCACGATTGATGGCATCATAAAGAAGTCCACTTTCATAGCGATCAAATGTAAAACCATTACCTGTATTATCAAATAGATTATAAGGTTGTACAGTATCTTTAAGTCCACCCGTTTCTCTTACAATTGGGATAGAACCATATCTCATACTAATAAGTTGTGTAAGTCCACATGGTTCAAATCTTGATGGTACTAGTAAAGCATCACATCCTGCATAAATATTGTGAGCGACGTTTTCATTGTAAGCAATATATGCACAGAAGTTTCCTTTATATTTATTTTCATAATAACGGAAAGCATCTTCATACATCGTATCTCCTGTACCTAAAACAACAACTTGTGTATGTTCATCCATAATACTTGGAATAACATCATTAACAAGATCAAGACCTTTTTGATTTGTAAGACGTGAAATAAGTCCAATGACAATTTTATGATCATCAACTTCTAATCCTAATGATTCTTGAAGTGCTTTTTTATTCGCTTTTTTATTCTTGATAACAGATTGACTATCATATTGCGCAGCTAAAAGTTTATCTGTTGCTGGATTCCAAATATCCGTATCAATACCATTAACAATTCCTAAAATCTTACTACTATGATATCTCAAATGTTCTTCAAGACCTTCACCATATTCTTCTGTTTGAATTTCTCCAGCATACGTATTACTTACTGTTGTTAATTTATTACAATAAGTGATACCACCTTTTAACATATTCGCATCTAACCAATTTTGTGTCATACAATCTTTATTGAAGACATAATCAGGAAGATCTGACCAATATTGAATTGTTTTTCGATCATAGATACCTTGGAATCTTAAGTTATGAATTGTAAGAACAGCACCTGCACGTCCTACATTTGTATCTTTAAAGCTTGTTCTTAAATAAAGAGGAACTAAAGCTGCTTGCCAATCATGACAATGTACAATATCTGGTGTCCAATTTAAATAATTAAGTGCTGCAAGAGCTGCTTTACTAAAATAACAGAACTTAGGAATATCATCGATAAGATTCGTATATGGATTTCCCCATGAGAAGAATTCATCATTATCGATAAAATCATAAACAACACCATCTTCTTGATATTCCATAATACCTACATAATATTGTTTTCCATCTGCACATAGATCCATATAAAATGATCCTTTATATTCCATCTTTTCTTGGAATTTTTGTGGAATACATTTATATCTTGGAATAATAACTTTAACATCCATATTTAATTTAGCTAAACTCTTTGGAAGAGCTGACATAACATCCCCTAATCCACCCGTTTTTACAAATGGATAACATTCTGAACCAATAAAAGCAACACTTCTACGAGGTCCTAAATCAATTGGTTGAGATTTTTCAACAGGAACTTCTTGAATAACTTCTGTTGGTTTAGCTTCAACAGATGTTTCACTTTTTACAGATTTTGGTTTAGCTTCAACAGATGTTTCACTTTTTACAGATTTTGGTTTAGCAGTAGTTGTTTTTTTACTTGTAGCTGTTATTGATTTAGCAGTTGTTGTCTTTTTAGTAGTTGCTTTCTTAGTAGAGGCTGTTTTTTTAGTTGATGTTGTTTTGGCAGCAACTTTTTCAGTTGTTGTTTTTGATTTTGCAGTAGCTGTCTTTTTACTTGTAGCTGTTGTTGATTTAGCAGCTGTAGCCTTTTTAGTAGTCGCTTTCTTAGCAGGCGCTGTTTTTACAGCTGGTGCTGATTCAGCAGCAACAACTTTTTCACTTGTTTCTTTTGGTTGAACAGTTGTCTTTGGTGTTGATTCAACAGTATCAACTTTTTTTGGTACTTCTACTGGTTTGACTTCAGTTACCTTTTCACTGGTAACTGGTGTCGATTTAACAACCGTATTGGCCTTTACACCCGTTGTTCTTTTTTTATTGGCTCTTGTTGTTCTTTTCTTACTTTTTTGAACTGTTTTTTTACTCATACTTTCTTCTCCCATCTTTAAAATAATATCATGTTTAAAACTCTAACTTCATCATTTTTTCTTATTAACATCTCCTATTATAGTCATTAGAATTTGCGATTTTTGTATCTTTTTAAAACATCATTCATACAAAAATTATTTCATTTTAATTTACTTTCATATTCAAAATGTTCTTTTATTTATTGTACCATAATCAATGAATGTTGTTTATATATTCTGCACAAAAAAACAGATTCAAAAGGGAGGGGGAGAATCTGTTTTTTAATCTATTATTATCTTTTTTAAAAAGGGAAGTTTATAATTAAGTTTTGTTTAAGTAAGTTCTTGTTCCTCCTTTCGTGTATTATCATAAAGAAGAAATATGAACTTTATTTTACTTTTTCATGTTTTCTCTTTGGTTGTTTTGTCAAAAATTATGGGATTAAAAAAGAAGTTCATTACAAACTTCTTATTATGTCTAAAATATCTTCTCCATACCAATCACATTTCTTTGGTCCAAATCCTTTTATTGCAAGGAGTTCTTCTATCGTTGTTGGTTTATAAGCAATGATTTCATTTAAAGTAATATCATTAAATATATAATAAGGTGGTAAATTCTTTTCTTGAGCTTTATCCATACGATATTTTTTTAAAGACTCAATTAATTGATCATCATTATTAGCTTCTATACTTTCAAATGTATTTTCTTCTTGAATTGGCGGTATTTCTTGTTTTTGATGATACGATAAAAGTCCATCTGCCATAGCAATCATGTCTTTTTGATTTCTAAAAGCACTTTGTTCATGTTTCTTTATATAATCTATAAGCTGGTCTGCTTTAATAACTTTTTCTTTGATTTCTTTAGGAGCATAACGGCTTTTTAAGATAGACTTTGGATTAGCAAGGACAACAAGTGATTTAAAACCACTTGAAAAGGTCTTATCATAAAGAAATTTCATTACTGATCCTTTATCCTTTTCACGTAACATTTTATATAACTCTAAATGTCTTTGATTTTGTGTTATGGGTGAATAAATACCTTCTTTAATTATTTTTCCATTATAAGTGTACTCTCTTGTAAAATTTCCCATAGAATCGATCATGATTGTCCCTATAAGATTTTTACATTCAATAAAATAAACCATTGATGGCGTAATAATAATGTAATCAATTTGTGCACTTAAATCATGATCTAACATATAAATATCATGTAAAACATACATTGGAAAATGACTATTCTTTAATTCAAATAAAATATTCTCTTCTCCTTCAATACCATACTGAATAAGTCTTGATTTCTTTTCTAATTCTTTACTTGTATGTGTTTTTAAATATTCTTGTATTTGATTTAGTTCATTTATTGCCTTATTACTCCCTTTATAAATAACAGGTTCTTTTAATTTATCTTTAAATAACATAGATTTGTACCTCTCTCTATCTACCTTATCATTTTCATTATATAGAAACAACAAAAAACAGATTCAAAAGGGAGGGGGAGAATCTGTTTTTTAATCTATTATTATCTTTTTTTAAAAAGAGAAATTTATGATTAAGTTTTGTTTAAGTAATTTCTTGTTCCTCCTTTCGTCTATATCATAAAGAAGAAATATGAACTTTATTTAACTTTTTGATGTTCCTTCTTTGGTTGTTTTGTCAAAAATTATGTGATACCATTATTCCAAGTGATGCACCTTTTGGTGTTTTTTATTATAGGAGGGGAATCTATGAATAAAACACAAGATTTTACTAAGGGAGTTATTTGGAAACAATTACTTTTTTTCTTTTTTCCAATATTAATTGGGAGCTTTTTTCAACAACTATATAATACCGTTGATACCATTATTGTTGGTCAAGCTTGTGGGACAAATGCTCTTGCTGCTGTTGGTTCAACAGGGAATTTGACAAACTTAGTTGTTAACTTCTATGTTGGTTTATCAACTGGAGCTTCTGTTGTTATTGCTCAATATTATGGAGCTCATAATAAAGATAAGATACATCAAGCAGTCCATACTTCATATATGCTTGCTATTGTTAGTGGAATTATTATGATGCTTTTTGGTTTATTCTTTTCTTATCAATGTTTAGATGCAATAGGTGTTCCTCATGATATTTTAAATGATGCCAGTCTTTATATGAGACTTTACTTTTTAGGGATGATTCCTGGAGCTATTTATAATATTGGTTCAGGAATTTTAAGAGCTGTAGGAGATAGTAAAAGACCACTTTATTATTTAATTATTTGTAGTATTGTTAATGTTGTTTTTGATTTTGTTTTAGTTGTTATTTTACATAAAGGTATTGCTGGGGCAGCGATTGCAACATTTATTGCCCAAACAGTATGTGCTATTTTAGTCACACTTCAATTGATATTTTCTAAAGATGTTTATCAACTTACATTATCAAAAATTAAATTCCATTTACCTGTATTAAAGAAAATTGTTAAAATTGGTGCTCCTGCTGGAATTCAATCAACAATGTATAGTATCGCTAATATCGTCTTACAAACACATATTAATTCTTTTGGAACACAAACGATTGCTTCATGGTCAGTCTATGTGAAAATCGATGCTTTATTTTGGATGGTCATGGCAGCCATTGGTGCCGCTATTACAACTTTTGTAGGGCAAAACTATGGTGCTCATCTTTATGATCGTATTCAAAAAGGAGCAAGAACCGCTTTAGCGATTGCCTTAACAATGGCAGTTTCTTTAAGTGTGATCTTATGTTTTGGGGGAAGTTATATTACAAAACTCTTTTCATCTGATCCAGCCATCGTTAATCAATGTCAAAGTTTAATATTCTTTTTAATGCCTTTCTATTTTTCTTACTGTTGTGTAGAAATCTTTTCTGGAACAATGAGAGGTTGTGGCGAATCTTTTAAACCAATGCTTCTAGTCTGTCTTGGTATTTGTGTTTTACGTGTTGCTTGGGTAACCTTTATTTCTCCTCATTATCCGACATTAAAAGGTGTTGTTATTTCTTATCCAATCACTTGGTTTACAACATCATTCTTATTTATTATTTATTACAAACAATTTAAAAAACATCATTTTGGAGCATAGTTATGCGACGAACAGAACGAGAAATTACAGATTTAAATAAAAGAAATCATTGAAAATAATCAATGTTGCCGTTTAGATTTTATAGATCAAAGCAATGTTTTGTTCGTTTAAATTATTGTTATACTTATAATAATAAACATTCATGTTGCAAAAGTAGGAAAGAAACTCGATTTAATATATTTTGTTGAAAGAAAAACATCATGTCAATATTCTATGAAATATCAAAATATTATGGGAAAAGGGCATATTGAATTGATAGAAGATAAGGAAAAAAGAAGTTAGAATTACAATTAATCATGAAAAATGTAGCGGATAAAGAAGTCGTATTTAATGATCAAAAGGTAAGTAATGTTGCTATTATGAAATTAATTGTAGATACACTAACTAGTATTCTGCTCTAGGAAGGGTAATGGCATACCCCTATCTTGCACTACAACCTATCAGAAATGAACTGGTCTGCCAACAATGTTGGCAAGTAACAATAATTCCCTGTCTTTAGACATGAGGAGAACATTCATATAATGATTAAAAAACAAATCAATTAAAAACCGCACATTGTGCGGTTTTGTACATATTATAAATCTACTCCATAATCACTCACAACAACTTGTCCTGTAAGTGGTGCTGCATCATCACTTGCAAGGAAAAGTGCTACTTTAGCAACATCTAAAGGACTACAAGGTTGAAGTGATAAATCACTATGAGCTGACATAGCACCCATCATTTTCATATCCATGGTATCAGGTGTTAATCCTGCAGCCATATCTGTTGTAATACTTCCTGGACAGATAACATTACATCTAATTTTTTCTTTAGCAAAACGCATTGCTGCATGTTTTGTTACCCCAATAATTGCTGCTTTAGTAGATACATAAACAGCACCACCTGCTCCATATTGACCAGCAACACTTGAGATATTAACGATAGAAGCACCACTTTTCATAACTTTTAAAGCTTCTGACATACAATACATTGTTCCTTTTTGATTAATATCAATAACTCTATTTAAATCATCATAATCAATTTGATCAATTGCATTTAATCCTTTATCTAACACACCAGCATTATTAATTAAAATATCTAATTGACCAAAAGTTTCAAGTGTTTTACTTACTAAGTTTTTAACATCATCCACTTTAGAAATATCAGTAGGAACACATAAAACAGTCCCTCCTGCTGCTTCAATTTCTTTTGCTACTTCTTCTAAGACTTGTTGACGTCTTGCTGAAATAACAACTTTTGCTCCTTCACTCGCAAATAGTTTTGCAATTTCTTTACCAACGCCTGCATTACCTCCTGTAACAATCGCCACTTTATTATCTAATTTTCCCATAACGAATCCTCCTAGTTCTATAATATCATATGTAAGCGCTTAACTCCATCTTTTTCATATCCCAGAATTATAGTTGAATATGCCATATTTTTACACACTGTTCACACTCTATAAAGTTATCAAATGTTTATGATATAAGTGTAGGATGAGATAGACATGGAAAAGAAATTATCCGTTATTATCAGTGTAATTTGTATTATTGATTCTTTAGGTTCTATTTCAGGAACTTAGTATTATGCTAAAAACCATAATACTTCATCTATGATGCAACAAGCAGGAGGAACACCTCCTTCAATGCCTAATAAAGGAGAAAATAGTCAAAATAATGAGTCTAATCAACAAGATTCATCTCAAAACAACCAAAGTAGCAATGATCAATCAAATTCACAAAACCAAGATTTAAATGATCAAACAAATGAAAATTCTACTGGACAAGCACCTAATAATCAACAAGATTCCCCAGGACAAAATCAACAAAACAACAATCAACCTGACCAAATGAATCAAGAAATGACTTCATCAAGTCAATCATTAACTGCTCTACAAATTGTCATTATTAGTATCAGTGTTTTAGTTTTTATGCTTGCAATAACTTATTTAATTATGAGTAAATTTGGAAGTAAAACACTTGTTGAAACATTTTATGGAGCTAAACCAACTGCAATCTATGCTGTTATTAATGTTGTAGGAACAATTTTACTTGTTTGTGCTCTTGTGTTATCAAGCAATGCTTTATTATCATCTATTTGATGTATTTCTATTCCTTTTATAATTAAATCAATTGATTCATAAAGTCTTTGAATAACACCTATTAAAAAATCATTATAAATAGAATCAATCCCATCAAATTGATTCGTAAGTGAGATCAAGGTATTTTCTTTAGATGACCATAATGCTTTAAAATCTTTTTCATTCTGTGTGTGTATTGCTTTAGCATAGTTATAAACAAGTTGTTTAATTTCTTCCATAATATTTCTCCTTTTTGACATTAAACATCATTACTCTTAATAAAATTTCTTAGTGAGTGTTTTTTTATTAGAATTTTAAAAAGATAATAAAGACAACAAAAGAACACTAAGAAAAATAAAGTAAATGGAAAGGGTTCCTCTCCAGCAAATATAAAAAATGAACGTATTGAATCAAAGTGATACCTATTAGACAATATGATTGATCCAATAAAGAAATTAGAAAAAAATACTAAAAAATAGACTTCATCTTTACTCAACAATCTTTTCTCTTCCATATGCTTTTCCTCCCTTGAATTTAGGTATATATAAATATTATACAGTACTTTACCCATTAAAGATGTCTATAATCTAACTCATCTATACAAATGTACATATAGATTATTTTATGATACACTAAATGCGAAAAATTGTGTTTTTAAAGTATAAAATTCTATACTTTTTATAAATGAAAGGGAAGAAAATGAAAAAGAAAATTTTTGGGGTTTTACAAAGAATAGGACGTAGTTTTATGTTACCTATTGCTGTACTACCAATTGCGGGAATGTTTTTAGGTATTGGGAGTTCTCTTACTAACGAAGCAACGATTGCTTCTCTTGGTTTAGAGAGTATTTTAGGTACAGGAACAACTTTAAATCATATATTGATTTTATTAATGTCTGTAGGGCAAACAATTTTTGATAATCTGCCTTTGATTTTTGCATCCTCTGTTGCTTTAGGAATGGCAAAGAAATCAAAAGAAGTAGCAGTGTTATCTTCTATTATTGCTTTTTTTGTAATGCATTCAACAATTCATAGTTTACTTGTTTTTAATGGTGTTATTGAAGGTAATAAAATTATTAAAGGTGTTGTTGAAGGAACACTTACAAATGTATGTGGGCAAGTATCCTTACAAATGGGGGTATTTGGAGGAATTATTGTTGGTTTAGGTGTGAGTTATTTACATAATCGCTTTTATCAAATTCAATTACCTGATTTTTTATCTTTCTTTGAAGGAGAAAGATTTATTCCTATTATTTCTACCATTGTTTATATTTTGGTAGGATTTTTGATGTTTTATATTTGGCCTACTTTCCAAGACGGGATTTTTAAATTTGGACAATGGATTGCTAGTAGTGGCTATGGGGGAACTTTTGTTTATGGAATTGTTAAAAGAGCCCTTGTTCCTTTTGGCTTACATCATGTTTTCTATATGCCTTTTTATCAAACTGCTATTGGTGGTACTTTGGAAGTCAATGGGGTTTTAATTGATGGTGCCCAAAATATCTTCTTTGCTCAACTTGCTGATCCAAATTTAAAGCACTTTAGTGTTGAAGCAACTAAGTATTTCTCTGGTGAATATATGATTATGATGTTTGGTTTACCAGGAGCAGCTTTAGCGATGTATCGCAGTGCTAAAGCTGAATCAAAAAAAGTTATAAGAAGTCTTTTTTTATCAGCAGCCCTTACGAGTATGCTTACAGGAATTACAGAACCCATTGAATTTGCTTTTATTTTTGTGGCTCCTATGTTATTTGTCGTTGATGTTTTTTTAGCGGGAACAGCTTTTGTTTTAGCCCATGTTTTAAAGGTGACGATTGGATTTACTTTTTCTTGTGGTTTAATAGATTTTCTTGTTTTTGGTGTATTACAAGGTAATAGTAAAACTCATTGGGTTTTTATTATTGTTGGTGGAGTTATGTATTTCTTCTTATATTATTTTTCATTCCGTTTTTTAATTAAGAAATTTGATTTAAAAACACCAGGAAGAGAAGATGATAATAAATTAACGATTTTTAATAAAAAGAAAATGGATTACTCTTTTGACCAATCATTACTTGATCCTCAAGTACAAATGATTATTAAAGGACTAGGTGGAAGATATAACTTTAGTGATCTTGATTGTTGTATTACACGATTACGTGCTTCTTTACAAGATCCAAGTCTTGTAAGCGAAGGTTCTTTAAAACAAGCAGGGGCAGCTGCTGTTTTATTACAGGGCAATGCTATTCAAATCATCTTTGGGCCAAAAGCTTCTTCTTTAAAAACAAAGATTGATGATTATTTAAATAATGTTCCTGCTTCTTATGATGAAGAAAAAACAATTGTGTATCATACAACAGATGTAGAAATAGGAAATATCGTTGATGGTGAGGTTTTACCTATTGAAGATTGTTGTGATGATATCTTTGCTCATAAGTTATTAGGAGATGGTATCATGATTCGACCAATACATGGTTTGGTTGTTGCTCCTTGTGATGGAACGATTTCTATGATTTATCCTACAAAACATGCTTTAGGGATTGAATTAGAAAATGATGTGGAAATATTGATTCATTTTGGTATTAATACTGTAAAATTAAATGGACAAGGGTTTGAACTTCTTGTTAAAATGAATCAGAAGGTTAAAAAAGGAGATCTGTTATGGAATGCAGATTTGAATTATATTAAAGAAAATGCCATCGATGATTGTCTTTTAATGATTATCACTAAAGGTCAAGGACCTTTAGAAAAGAACTATGGTCATAAAAAAAGTGGAGAAACAATTTTAAAAATAAAGAGGTGAACATAATGTATCAAGTCTTAAAAATATTAAACAATAATACCATTCTAGCTAAAGAAGATGATAATGAAATAATAGTTATGGCTAAAGGAATTGGTTTTGGTAAAAAAATAGATGAACATTTTGAAATTCCACCTCATGCCAAGAAATACATGATGCAAAAAAACTATCAAGCTAAAGATAAACAAAAGAAAGTCATTGACTATATCAATCCTGTTTATCTTGAAATTGCAGCTGAAATCATTAAAGAAGCAACTAATAAATTTAAAGAAGTAAATCATGATATTCTTATTCCACTTGCTGATCATATTCATTTTACGATCAAACGTATGGATGAAAATATCTTGCCTAGTAATCCATTTACCTATGATATACGACTTCTTTTCCCTGATGAATATGAAGTTGCTTTAAAATCAAAAGAAATTATTAAATCTTTTATTAATAAAGAAATCAACAATGATGAAGTAAGTTTCATTACTTTACATATTCACTCGGCAATTTCTTCTAATAAAGTAGGAGAATCTATGGAAGCTGCTCGTGTTGTTCATGAAAGTATTATTAAATTACAAACCGATTTAAATATGAAAATTGATGTTGAATCAATTTCTTATGCCCGTTCAATGAATCATATTAAATTCCTAATCATTCGTTTAAATACTAATGAACAATTGCAAATGGATATTAGTGAATTTACCAAAAATAAATTTCCTTTTGCTTATGAACAAGCAATAAGGATGTGTGATAATTTATCAAAGGTACTTCATAAAGAATTACCAGAATCAGAAATTGGCTATCTTGCTTTACATTTGGAAAGAATTTTATCAAGTGCATTTCAAAATTAGGGGATCACCCCTTTTTTTATTTATTGATAAATTGTGATTGTTTTATATTATATATTATCTTTTTCATTATTTTTTTTATCAAAAAATAATGAAAGAACATAAAAACGTAAAAAAAATGATTGACGCTTACATTTTTTGATGTTAGTATATCACTGTAATTAAATTGAATATTCAATAGTGTGTAACTTTAAGTAGGCATTAACTATTTTAAAAGAAAGCAATGGGTTCATTGTATCTTCTTTTAAATAGTTGGCCTACTTTTTTTGTTATTCAATGTTAATTAGAGAGAGGGAGGAAAAATATGGTAGGAATTATTCTTGCAAGTCATGGTGAATTCGCTAATGGAATTTTACAATCTGGTTCTATGATTTTCGGTGAACAAAAAGATGTAAAAGCTGTGACTTTACAACCAAGTGAAGGTCCTGATGATTTAAGAGCAAAAATGGAAGAAGCTATTTCCACTTTTGAAAATCAAGACGAAGTTCTTTTCTTAGTTGATTTATGGAGTGGTACTCCTTTCAACCAAGCAAACTTATTACTTAACGGTCATGAAGATCATTGGGCAATCGTTACTGGGTTAAATTTACCAATGCTTATTGAAGCATATGCAATGCGTATGTCTACTGACAGCGCACATGAAATCGCAACTCATATCTGTGAAGTTGCTAGAGACGGAGTTAACATTCGTCCAGAAGAATTAGAACCTAAAAAGGAAGAAGCAGTAAAAGCTGAAAACCCAGCACCTGCTGGGGCTATTCCTGAAGGAACTGTTCTTGGAGATGGACATATTAAATATGTCTTAGCTCGTGTTGATACACGTTTATTACATGGTCAAGTAGCTACTACTTGGACAAAATCAGCTCAACCAACGCGTATCATTGTTGTATCTGATGCTGTTTCTAAAGATGCATTACGTAAACAAATGATTGAACAAGCTGCACCACCAGGTGTTAAAGCAAACGTTGTACCAATCAAAAAGATGATCGAAGTCGCTAAAGATCCTCGTTTTGGTGCTACTAAAGCTTTATTGTTATTTGAAACTCCTCAAGATGCTTTAAGAGCTATTGAAGGTGGCGTTGATATTAAAGAATTAAATATTGGTTCTATGGCTCACTCAGTTGGTAAAGTAGTTGTTAATAAAGCCATTGCTATGGATCAAGATGATGTTGAAACTTTAGAAAAATTAAAAGAAATGGGTGTTACTTTCGATGTTCGTAAAGTACCTGCTGATTCTAAAGAAAATATGGACAGTCTTCTTAAAAAAGCAAAGACTGAACTTCAAAATATGAAATAGGGGGAAAATTTAATGTCTGCAATTACTATTATGTTAATTATTTTAGTAGCATTATTAGCAGGTATGGAAGGGATTTTAGATGAATTCCAATTCCATCAACCACTAGTAGCGTGTACTTTAATTGGTTTAGTTTCAGGACATCTAAGTGAAGGTATTATCTTAGGTGGTTCTTTACAAATGATTGCCTTAGGATGGGCAAACGTTGGTGCTGCTGTTGCTCCAGATGCTGCTTTAGCTTCTGTTGCTTCTGCAATTATCATGGTTTTAGGTTTAAATGGTGGTACTGTTAATACACAAACAGCTATCTCTACTTCAATTGCTGTTGCAATTCCTTTATCAGTAGCTGGTTTATTCTTAACTATGATTTGTCGTACAATCGCTATCCCATTAGTTCACTTAATGGATGGTGCTGCTGAAAAAGGTGATTACCGTAAAATTGAAATCTATCAAATTTTAGGTATCTTATTACAAGGTGTCAGAATCGCAGTTCCTGCTGCTGCACTATGTATCGTTCCTGCTGAAGCAGTAACTAGTGTTTTAAATCAAATGCCTGCTTGGTTATCAGGTGGTATGACTGTTGGTGGTGGAATGGTTGCCGCTGTAGGTTATGCAATGGTTATTAATATGATGTCAACTAAAGAAACTTGGCCATTCTTTGCTATCGGTTTCGTATTAGCTGCATTAAGCGAATTAACATTAATCGCTTTAGGTGCTTTAGGTGTTGCTATTGCTTTAATTTACTTAGGATTAAAAGAAAACGGTGGTTCTGGTAATGGTGGTTCTACTGGTTCTGGTGATCCATTAGGTGATATTTTAAATGACTATTAATCTTGAAGGAGGAAAGAAATATGGCAGAAAAAATTCAATTAACTAAAAAAGATCGTTTATCAGTTGCTTGGCGTCATCAGTTCCTTCAAGGATCATGGAACTATGAACGTATGCAAAATGGTGGTTGGTGTTATTCAATTATCCCAGCTATCAAAAAATTATACAAAGATCCACAAGATAGAGCAGATGCTTTAAAAAGACATCTAGAATTCTATAATACACATCCTTATGTTTCAGCTCCAGTTATGGGTGTTACATTAGCCTTAGAAGAAGAAAGAGCTAATGGTGCTGAAATCAATAATCAAGCTATTCAAGGGGTTAAAGTTGGTATGATGGGACCTCTTGCAGGGGTTGGAGATCCAGTATTCTGGTTCACTTTAAGACCAATCTTAGGTGCTTTAGGTGCTTCTCTTGCTTTAGGTGGAAGTATTGTCGGTCCATTATTATTCTTCTTTGCTTGGAATATTATCCGTATGGCATTTATTTGGTATACTCAAGAATTTGGATATAAAGTTGGTACTTCTATCGCAAAAGATTTATCTGGTGGTTTATTAGGTAAAATTACTCAAGGTGCTTCTATTTTAGGTATGTTCATTATCGGTTCTTTAGTTCAACGTTGGGTAAGTATTTCATTTACTCCTGTTGTTTCTAGAGTTACTCAATCTGAAGGTGCTTATATTGATTGGAGTCAAATCAAAGGTGGGGCTGAAGGTATTAAATCAGCTTTATCTCAATATGCTTCCCTTGGAGCTACTGGATTAGATAAAATTAAAGTTACTACTTTACAACAAAACTTAGATCAATTAATTCCTGGTCTTGCAGCATTATTACTTACATTACTTTGCTGCTGGTTATTAAAGAAAAAAGTTTCACCAATCGTTATTATCGTTGCATTATTTATCGTTGGTATCTTAGCTCGTTTAGCTGGAATTATGTAATTTAAAAAGTTCAATATTTATGGAGGGAATATATGGTACAATCATTAAATAAAAAAGTCGATTTAACAATTAATGCTACTTCTTATTTAGGAATGGCAAACTATGGTAAAGTGTTGGTCGGGGATGAAGCTTTTGAATATTACAATGATAAAAACGTCAATGATTATATTCAAATTCCTTGGTCTGAAGTAACAGAAATCATGGCAAGTGTCATGTTTAAAGGAAAATGGATTCCTCGTTTTGCAGTTGTTACGAAAAACAACGGAAACTTTATCTTTTCGACAAGAGATAATAAAAAGACATTAAGAGCTGTTAGAAATTATGTTGATCCAAATAATATGGTTCGTTCTCTTAGTTTCTTCCAAGTTATCTCACGTGGTTTAAAATCATTATTCAAACGTAAATAAATATTGAGCAAAGGAGCTTCATTGCTCCTTTTTTTGTTATAACGAAAGAAGTAATAGTATAGATCTAAAGAAAATACATTATTTCATTAAAGTTGTTGAATATAAAAGCTTTACGTAAGCAGCTATCGTTTGTCTTATTGGACAAACAACGATGTCAAAATATTCAACAAACGAATACTTTACATATAGATATGAAAACAACAGATCTTGTTTATTTAAAACAAAATAAATCTGAGAACTTAAATCTATTATTACGACACATTCATGAAAAAAATGCTAACTTAAGCATCTTTTTTCGTTTTATCTTTTAACATTTATCCTATATAATACAAAGCAAGGAGTTGATGTTATGCAAAAAGATTTAACAAAAGGCAGTGCCTTAAAAAATATTATTACTTTCTCATTACCATTTTTACTTGCTAATTTCTTACAAACATTCTATGGTATGGCTGATTTATTTATTGTCGGTCAATACAATGGAGCTGCTTCTTTATCAGGGGTTTCTATTGGAAGTCAGGTCATGCATATGATTACTGTCATGCTTGTAGGAATTGCAATGGGTTCAACGGTCATGATTGGTCGTTATGTTGGTGAAAGAAAAGAAGAAGAAAAAAAGATGACTGTTGGAAATACAATCATGATCTTTATGATTTTATCTCTGATTGTTACTTTGATTTTATTATTCTTTATTAATCCGATTGTTTCTATTATGTCTACACCTGTAGAAGCGATTCAAGAAACAACACTTTATTTAAAAATATGTTTTATTGGAATTCCTTTTATTACTGCTTACAATATTATTAGTTCTATTTTTAGAGGATTAGGGGATTCTAAAAGACCCATGTATTTTGTGGCAGTTGCTTGTTTTTTTAATATTGTGTTAGATTTCATTTTCATTGGTTATTTCAATATGCATGCCGTTGGTGCAGCATTTGGGACAGTGATTTCACAACTTATTAGTGTGATTGTTGCTTTATTTGCAATCATTAAAAGAAAATTGATTGTCATCCATAGATACCATTTGAAATTACATAAAAAAATTATTAAAGATATCTTTAGAATCGGTTTTCCTATTTCTATGCAAGATGGTCTTATTCAAGTATCATTCATTATTATTACGATTATCGCAAACATGCGTGGTGTTGATATTGCCGCAGCAGTTGGTGTTGTAGAAAAAATCATTAGCTTTTTATTATTAGTACCATCAAGTATGCTTTCAGCAATTTCTGCTATATGTGCCCAATGTGTAGGAACAAAACAGCATCAACGTGCTCGTCAAACATTACGTTATGGAATGATGATTGCTTTAGGATTTGGAATTTTCTTTGCGATTACTTGTCAATTTATTTCCAAGGAAATTCTTTCGCTATTTACAAGTGAAGCTATCGTTATTATGTATGGAAGTCAATATTTAAAAGGATATGTTTTAGATTGTATGTTTGCTTCTATTCATTTCTGTTTTAGTGGTTTCTTTACTGCTTATGGTTATTCTATGATTTCATTTATTCACAATGTCATCTCTATTGTTTTAATAAGAGTACCTGGAGCTTATATAACTTCTAAGCTTTTCCCTGATACTTTGCTTCCTATGGGTCTTACACCAGCATTAGGTTCTATTTTATCAGCAATTATTTGTGTAAGTATTTTTATCATTATGAAGAAAAAGAATAAATTTGATTATTAAAACGTCATCCAAGTGATGACGTTTTTACTTAAACTTAATTGAAAGAATACATGTATAATCATTCTTTATCTTTTTGTTTGTTTCTAACTCTTTTATAGGAAGAGATGTGACATGATTTTTTCCATAAGATAAGGCCACTAACATTTGTTTTTTACCATATTTAATAGAAGTTTTTTCTTCAATTTGATTATAATCCCAAACATCATAGTGACTAATGTTTTCTAAAAATGAAATACCTTCAGCTACATAATACCCATCTTCAAAAGCATCTATAATCTTCAAAGTAGAAGCTTCATAATCAACTACTAAAGCAATATTTCCGGTATTTGTTCCTTTTGAAGGATTATTATAAAATGTACAGATTTCTTTATCAGATATCTTTTTACCTTTTTGATATTGGGTTAAATACATAGTTAATGAATCAAAATCTTTTTTTGAATTATAATGAAATAACAAAATATCACCTGGATGATTAGAAAGCATATTTGCCGTTTGCATTTCTGTGCTTTTTTCTAAATAAGGTTCTATATAGTTTTGTGGTTGTGTTAATTTTTTGTAGATAAATATGCTTGTAATAAATATGAAAACAACAAGCATAACTATTAATAATCTTATAATTTTCTTTAGATACTTTTGTTTGTTTTTATTATCTTTTGTAATCTGAATAATATTTTCTTCTGCTTTTTGTTCAATTGTTTCTTTAGGTATATCTTCGCCAGCCAGAAACTCATTAATACTTATTCCTAATATTTTACATAATTCAAGATAGACTGTTACATCTGGTAAACAAATACCTCTTTCCCATTTAGAGACTGATTTATCTGACATATTTAACTTTTCAGCAAGCTGTTTTTGTGTTAAGCCTTGTTCTTTTCTTTTAAAAGCTATATATTTACCTATTTTGATAAGATCCATATGACCACTTCCTTTAATCAAATCATATCATTTTAAATAGAAAACAACACCTCTTATAAGTAGAATTGGTTTTTATATTATGAAAAAACAAACAAATATTCAATAATATCGATATAATGAATTTAATAATAAAAAATAAGGAGAAATATAATATGAAACAATTTCCAGAAGGATTTTTATGGGGTGGAGCTACTGCCGCTAACCAATATGAAGGTGGTTGGAAAGAAGGAGGAAAAGGAGTAAGTTGTAGTGATGTACAATTATTTACTGATCCTAAATCAATGAATGATTTATTAAATACTCATGGTTTATGCGATATTTCTGATGAAATGATTGAAAAAGCTTTAAGTACTGATGATGAAGTTTACTATCCAAAACGTCATGGGATTGATTTTTATCATCATTATAAAGAAGATATTGCTTTACTTGCAGGAATGGGATTTAAGGTTTATAGAATGTCTATTGCTTGGTCTCGTATTTTCCCTAGAGGGGATGAATTAGAACCAAATGAAGAAGGTTTAAAATTCTATGATGCCGTTTTTGATGAATGTTTAAAATATGGGATGCAACCATTAGTTACTATGTCCCATTATGAACCACCACTAGCATTCTGTATGGATTATAATGGTTGGTATGATCGTCGTTCCATTGAATTCTTTACACGTTATGTGGATGTTATTACTAAAAGATATAAAGATAAAGTTAAATTATGGCTTACATTTAATGAAATTGATTCAATCATTAGACATCCATTTATGACCGGTGGGCTTATTGAATCAAGATTCAAACCAGAAGAATTTGAAGAAGTTGAATATCAAGCAATGCATCATCAATTTGTGGCAAGTGCTTTAGCGGTAAAAATTACACATGAAAATATTCCTGATGCTAAAGTAGGATGTATGCTTACTAAATTAACTTATTATCCATATACATGTAAACCAGAAGATGTATTAGAACAACAACAAAGAATGAGACAAATCTATTGTTATAGTGATACACAAGTTCATGGTGAATATCCTAAATACTTATTACAAATGTATAAAAATAAAGGATTCAATATTAAAATGACTGATGAAGATTTAGAAATCATGAAAAAATATCCTGTTGATTTTATTTCATTTAGTTATTATTCATCAAGTTGTGTTGCTGCGGATACTAAAGGATTAGAAATGAGTGCAGGTAATACTGTTACAGCTATTAAAAACCCTCATATTCCTAGTTCTGATTGGGGATGGCAAATTGACCCTATCGGTTTAAGAATTTCTTGTGTAGATTTATATGATCGTTATAGAAAACCATTATTTATTGTGGAAAATGGTTTAGGTGCTAAAGATACTGTAGAAGCTGATGGTTCTATTAATGATGATTATCGTATCGATTATTTAAGAGAACATATTAGACAAATGTATAAAGCTATTGAAGAAGATGGTGTTGAATTAATGGGTTATACAACTTGGGCACCAATTGATTTATTATCTAACTCTACAAATCAAATGTCTAAACGTTATGGATTTATTTATGTAGATGTTGATGATTATGGTAATGGAACTTATAAACGCTCTAAAAAGAAATCTTATGATTGGTATAAAGAAGTTATTGCGACTAATGGATCTTCTATTTTAGATGACTAGTTAAGGAATCGAAAGATTCCTTTTTTCATACGTATTATCTTGCGTACTATCATACGTACTTTTTATATTTTCTTTTATTGAAAATCATAGAAAGGGGCTTTGTGATATAATTAGCTAAAGGAGATTTTTTATGAAAGAGAAAGTATTATTTTTTGATATAGATGGGACATTAGTATGCTCACAAATGGGAATTTATGAAATTCCTACAGGTGTAAAACAACAATTAAATAGATTAAAGAAACAAGGACATAAACTCTTTATTTGCAGTGGAAGACCCAAAGCCATGTTAGATGAAAAATGGCTCGATGGAACTTTTGACGGTTATATTTTAAATAATGGTGGTTATGTAGAAATTGATGGAAAATCTATTTATGAAAATAGAATGGATTATGAGTTATGTTTAAAGACAGCAAATATGTTAGAAGAACTTCATTGTGATTATATGATTGCGACAGCGAATCATTTATACATTGATCCTTCTTATAAAGAACTTTATAACTTCTTTGTTCAAAATGGACATTTTGAAGATCTATTTACAATAAAGTTTGATCGTAATGAGGTATTAAAAAGAGCCATTAAAATAGAAGCGAATGTCACAAATAAAGATCGTGAAAAAATAGAAAATTATATCCAAAATGATTTTGGTTATGTTATTAATTTTGATGAACATGGCAGTGATAATGCTTTTGAATTCTATTCACCAACAATTTCAAAAGCTACAGGTATTCAAAAAATTCTTGATTATTATCATTTAAATCAAAATGACACATACGCTTTTGGTGATGGAGAAAACGATTTAGAAATGATTGAATTTTGTCGTGTAGGGGTTGCTATGGGAAATGCCTGTGATTTATTAAAAGTTAAAGCAAATATTATTTGTAAATCGATTGTTGATGATGGTTTAGAAGATATTTTAAAGATACTATTTAGTGATTAAGGAGAAATTTATGATTGTATTTCATGAAGAAAGTAAAACTTTTCATTTGTATAATAATGAAATTAGTTATGTGTTTAAAATCTTAAAAAATAATCAATTAGGACAACTCTATTATGGAAAAAGAATTCATGATCGTAAAGACTTTGATCATTTATTAGAACTTTTTCCCCGTCCTATGTCACCTTGTAGCTATAAAGGGGATTTAAGTTTTTCATTAGAACATATTAAACAAGAATATCCTGTTTATGGTTCAGGTGATTTACGTCATCCTGCTATCGATATTTTACAAGAAAATGGGAGTCATATTTTAAACTTTGAATATGTAAGTCATAAAATCATACAGGGAAAACCAAAATTAAAAGATCTTCCTGCTACCTATGTAGAAAATGAAAACGAAGCCCAAACTCTTATCATTACCTTATATGATGAAGTCATTGAAACAAAACTCCAATTAAGTTATACCATTTATCAAGATTTTCCTGTAATTACAAGAAATGCTTTTATTGTTAATGAGGGGAAACAAAAATTAAGACTTAATCAAATGATGTCTATGTCTTTAGACTTACCTGATCAAGATTATGAAATGATTGAACTTACAGGATCATGGGCAAGAGAACGTTCTATTAAAACAAGAAAACTTACAGAAGGTATTCAAAGTATTTATTCTTTAAGAGGATGTTCTTCACATCAATTTAATCCTTTTATTGCTTTAAAAAGAGAAAATTGTAAAGAAACAAGTGGTGAAGTTTTAGGTTTTAGTTTGGTTTATAGTGGTAACTTTTTAGCCCAAGTAGAAGTTGATAATTATCATGTCTCACGTGTCTCTATGGGAATTCATCCTCATTGTTTTGAATATCTATTAGATCATTTAGATTCGTTTCAAAGTCCTGAAGTTGTGATGGTTTATAGTGATCAAGGATTGAATAAGATGTCACAAACATATCATCAACTTTATCAAAAAAGACTTGCTAGAGGGAAGTATCGAGATCAAGTAAGACCTATTTTAGTGAATAATTGGGAAGGCACTTATTTTGATTTTAATGAAGATAAGATCGTTTCAATGGCTAAAACAGCAAAAGAATTAGGAATTGAGTTATTTGTATTAGATGATGGTTGGTTTGGTAATAGGAATAATGATCATCAAGGATTAGGGGATTGGTTCCCTAATTTAGATAAATTGCCTCATGGAATTCGTGGTCTATCAAAGAGAATTCATGATTTAGGTTTAAAATTTGGATTATGGTTTGAACCAGAGATGGTCAATGAAAATTCTAACTTATATAGAAATCATCCTGAATGGATATTAAAAACTCCTCATAGAAAGAGTTGTCATGGAAGAAATCAATATATTTTAGATTTTTCTAATCATGAAGTTGTTGAATACATTGCCCAGGCAATGATGAATGTGATTGATGATTCCTATATTTCATATATTAAATGGGACATGAATCGTTGTATGTCAGAAGTCTATTCAAGCACTCATGATGTTTTATCACAAGGAAGAGTCATGCATGAATATATCCTAGGTGTTTATCATTTATACGATGTTCTAACAACTAAATACCCTGATATACTCTTTGAATCCTGTGCAAGTGGAGGAGCACGCTTTGATCCAGGAATGCTTTATTATGCCCCTCAATGTTGGACCAGTGATGATACCGATGCTATTGAAAGATTAAAGATTCAATATGGAACTTCTCTTGTTTACCCACTTTCTTCAATGGGATCACATGTTTCAGCAATTCCTAATCATCAAACATTTAGAAATACACCACTTGAAACACGTGCTAATGTAGCTTATTTTGGTACTTTTGGTTATGAATTAGATGTTAATTCTTTAAGTGATGAAGAAAAAGAAATCATTAAAAAACAAATTGTTTTTATGAAACAATATCGTTCTTTATTTCAATTTGGTACTTTTTATCGTTTAAAAAGTCCTTTTGAAGGAAATGAAACAGCATGGATGGTTGTTTCTAAAGAAAGAGATTTAGCGATTGTAGGGTATTATCGTACTTTACAAGAAGTTAATGTTGGATATCGTCGTTTATTATTAGAGGGATTAAATGAAAATAAGGTTTATCATGTAAATGATTTAGATTTATATGGTGATGAGTTGATGAATGTTGGTTTAATTATAAGTGATGGTTCAAGTGGTGAGAATAAGGATGGTATTGGAGATTATTATTCTAAATTATATATTTTAAAGGAGAAAAAAGAAAATGAGTAATGAATGGTGGAAGAAGGAAGTAGCTTATCAAATTTATCCTAAGAGTTTTAAGGATTCTAATGGAGATGGGATTGGTGATTTAAGAGGAATTATTGAAAAGCTTGATTATTTAGAGGATTTAGGGGTGACTTTATTATGGTTATGTCCTATTTATAAATCACCTATGGATGATAATGGATATGATATTTCTGATTATTATGATATTAATCCTGAATTTGGAACAATGGCTGATTTAGAAGAATTGATTGAAAAAGCTAAAAATAAAGGAATTAAGATTATTATGGATCTCGTTATCAATCATAGTTCAGATGAACACGCTTGGTTTCAAGAAGCTTTAAAAGATCCTCATAGTCCTTATCATGACTATTATATCTTTAAATCCTCTAAAGATGGTAAAGAACCAAATAACTGGAGATCAGTTTTTGGTGGTTCTGTATGGCAAAAGGTAGAAGGTAGAGATGAATATTATTTCCATGCTTTTTCTAAAAAACAACCTGATTTAAATTGGGAAAATCCAGCTTTAAGACAAGAACTTTATAAAATGATTAATTGGTGGTTAGATAAAGGAATTGCTGGATTTAGAGTTGATGCGATTAACTTTATTAAAAAAGATCAAAGATATTTAGATGGTCCTGTTGATGGACAAGATGGTTTAAGTGCTTGTTTTGCTTATTCTAGAAATCAACCAGGAATTGAAGTCTTTTTTGATGAATTGAAGAAAGAAACTTTTGAAAAGCATAATTGTATGACTGTTGCAGAAGCAGTAGGGGTTCAATATAAGGATTTAGGTATTTTTATTGGTAAAGATGGATGTTTTTCAATGATGTTTGATTTTAATTATTGTAATTTTGATATTAGTGAAGATGAAGAATGGTTTAAAAGACAAGATTGGACAACTAAACAATTTAAAGAACTTTTATTTACAAGTCAAAGAGAAGTTCAAAAGCTTGGATGGATTGCGAGTTTCTTAGAAAATCATGATCAACCTAGAGCAATCGATAAATTTGTGTTAGATAAGAAAAACCATAATTATTATTCACAAACAATGCTTGCTGGTATGTTCTTTAATTTAAGAGGAACACCATTTATCTATCAAGGTGAAGAAATCGGTATGGAAAACTTTGAAAGAGAAAGCATTGATGAATTTGATGATATTGGAAGTCATGGACAATATCAAAGAGCTTTAGAAGAAGGCTTTACTAAAGAAGAAGCCATGCATTTCCTTAACCTTAGAAGTAGAGATAATACCAGAACACCAATGCAATGGGATAGTAGTGAATATGCTGGATTCAGTAATCACAAACCTTGGTTAAAAATGACAGGTAGCCAAGATAAAATCAATGTTGAAAATCAATTCAATGATCCAAATTCAATCTATAGCTTCTATAAAAAAATGATTTCTATTAGAAAACAAGAAGATACTCTTGTTTATGGAGATTTTGAAGAAGTAAATACTGTAGATGATGTCATTGGTTATAAACGTACTTATCAAGGACAAGAAATTATTTGTTTATGTAACTTTACAAACACTGAACAACCTATTCCTGATATTCAAGGAAACATTTTGTTAAATAACTACAACAATTACAACCCAACAACCTTAAAACCTTATCAATTTATTATGATCAAAAAATAATAACAGCCCTTTAGTGATAAACTAGAGGGCTTTTTATTGCCGTTATCGGCAAAAAACTATATATTTTAACAACGTATAAATTTATATTTTTTGCCTATAATATGATATACTATATAAAAATACACATATTTGATATAGAAGGAGATATAAAAATGAATTATCTTTCAGTTGCAGATGTCGCAAAAAAATGGAATATATCAGAACGCAGTGTAAGAAATTATTGTTCTAAGGGTCGTATAGAAGGTGCATTTCTTACCGGTAAAACTTGGAATATCCCGGAAAATGCAAAAAAACCGGAACGTATGAATAAAAGAAAAGAAAAGCCTAAAACATTACTTGCTATTTTACAAGAAGAAAAAGCAAGTAAATACTCTGGTGGTATTTATCATAAAACACAAATTGATTTAACTTATAACTCAAATCATATGGAAGGTAGTCGTTTAACTCATGATCAAACTCGCTTTATTTTTGAAACAAATACAATAGGTATAGAAAATGAAGTTCTTAATGTTGATGACATTATTGAAACAACAAATCACTTCCGTTGTATTGATATGATTATTGATCATGTAAAAACAGAACTAAATGAAAAGTTTATTAAAGAATTACATTTTATATTAAAAAGTGGAACAAGTGATTCTAAGAAAGATTGGTTTGCCGTGGGAGATTACAAAAAATTTCCAAATGAAGTTGGAAATATGAAAACACCTATTCCTGAAGAAGTTGATAATTTAATGAAAGATTTATTAAAAGAATATAATTCAAAAAAAGAAAAGACATTCGAAGATATTTTAGATTTCCATGTACAATTTGAAAGAATACATCCTTTTCAAGATGGTAATGGTAGAATTGGTAGATTAATTATGTTTAAAGAATGTTTAAAATACAATATTGTACCATTCATTATCGAAGATAATTTAAAAATGTTCTACTATCGAGGATTAAAGGAATGGAATAATGAAAGAGGTTATTTAGTAGATACTTGTCTTACCGCTCAAGATAGATATAAAGCTTATCTTGATTATTTTAGAATCAATTATTAAATACAGCAGAATTCCTCTAGTGATAAACTAGAGTTTTTTGTTATTGCAAAAAAATAGAACCATGTTTTCTACACGGTCCTTACAAAATATATTTCATATATTTTTCTATGCATTTTTATTTTAATTAACATTATATTGCTTGTCAATGGAAATTAATAGCCTTTTTGTTTTCTAATGTATTCATTTGTTTGTTTAGTAATTCGATAATAAGAATCTAATGCATCTGCCCTATATTCAGGACTTTCAGGTGTATCACCAAAATAACTTATATACCATTGATCTACTACTTTTAAAAACCATCTTGTATCAGGTAATGATCCTTATGCAATAGCAAAAGTATCAAAATCTTTTCTAACACCTTTATAAATACCTTTTGATACAATTTCTACACCACGTGATTTAAAATACTTATCTATCTTTTGATAACATTCATTCAAATCCATATTATTCTTCTTTGCCTTTTCTTCACTTAAATAGATTTCCATCAACATATATATCCACCTCTTATCTTTATCACACATCACTACAATCAATAGTATATTCCTTCATTATTATGTATGCTAATTTTTTCTATTTTTCTTATTACATCATGATTTTTTCAAGTAAATCTTCTATTGTTTTATTTTTTTATTCTTTCAACTAATTTACTTATTATATTTTTTTCAAATATAAGCCTCACTTATAATCTAATTTATAAATGAACGTTTTTTAAACGTTTTAGTTTTAATAAATTCAATTTGATAATTTTTGTAATGAATAAACAGTAAATACTATCTATTCGTTACAGCTCTTCTTTTTATTTTCTATTTATATTTTAACTGTGAATTATTTTTTATATTAACATATGTACCATCTTTGATGATGCAAAGGAGAAACTTCGTAAGACAGAAATCTATATCATAATAAATATTCAAGGTTGTGTAATATCAAATATTAATAATATTCTAGGTTAGTTCTATGTTATTATTTTTGTGGAAAAGCTTCACTTCTGAGAATATAATATATTTTGGTATTATTTTGAATTTTGGAGATGAGTATATAAATTTTATAGAATGGTGTAATGAAAATATTGGCTTTGCTTCTCTTATGTTATCAGCATTAACTTTATTTGTGAGTATACTTGCAATATTTGTTTCAATTCATACAGCACAATTACCATTTAAAAAGAAACTTATAATTTCAACAGGTAGCTATATTTCAAAAGATGGCATAGGAATCCATGTTACAGTTACAAATGTTGGTAATAGAAATGTAAAAATTAAAAAAATTGGTATTTTGATTGGGGAAAAAATATATTCGGATAAAAATGATTTTGTTAATGGGCCCTTTGATTTAAATCAAGGTAATGAAATATCTCGTTACTATAAACAAGATGAATTAAAAAGCCTTATTGTAGAAAATAATATTAAGGCATCTAAAAAACTAATTGCATTCGTTGAAGATACAGAAGGTAAGAAGAAAAAAAAGAAAATTTGTAAGGTACATAATCTTTAATATAAAAGTATTCGAAAGTAGGTGGAAAATTGAGTGTAACAAAAAAGCAACATTATGTATCACAAGGAGTCCTTAAGCATTTTGCTGATAGTCAAAAAAAAACATATGAATTATTTATTGATAAAAAAATCATATCAAAAAAGAGTATTGTTGATACTATGTCTCAAAATTATGTATATGAACATCCAAGAATAGAGAAAAATACTATAGAAGATTTATTTGCAAGTTTTGAATCAAAAGCATTTCCAATAATTGATTCACTAATTACAGAACTAGAAAAAACATATATAACAGATAAAAGTATTAAAAAATATAGAAAAAAAATAGACAGTATTATTCCATTTGCATTATTATTTTACTTTAGAAGCGGTGCCTTGTTAAAGGAATATTCCATGGATTATGAGAATCCTAAAGAAATTAGAGTAGAAAGAATGCTTTTGAATATAATGGATATAAGATATATAAATGGCCTTATAAACACAATCTGTAATTGTTATAAATGTGCTATAATATGTGATGATAATAAAAGATTCTTATTAAGTGATCAGTATGTGGCTACAGTTGCATTAAAGTACAAAAATCATTTTTCAAATGCTTCAAATAGACAAATTGGCATGAAAGATACGATGATTCTAATTCCTCTTTCGTCAAAATTTTATATAACTTTTTATGATGGAAGACGTCCGCAATATGTTAAAGAAAATGAAATTAATATTTTAGAAAAAAATGAGATTCAATTGATTAATGATGTTATTTACCAAAATTCATATGTAAAATGTGTTGGAACAAGTGAATTAGAATTAGAAAGAGTAAAGCAAGTTAATTTTGAAACAGCTAGTCCGACTAAATCTATTATGATATATAGTGATGGTACTATACAAGATAATATTGTTAAAAGAGAAGTATTTTATTATGATGAAGATAGAGATATGAATGCTCATTTCTTTGAATATATATCTACATATAAGACTATTATTAAAGGAAAAATTGGTAAAAATGATAAATGTGTTTGTGGAAGTGGAAAAAAATACAAGAAATGTTGCCTAAAAAAATATGAAGAGGCGGCAAGAATTCTTAGAGATATATTTAATCAAAAAAATGTAAATTATACAATTCAAGGAGCTCATACTGTAGAAGATTCTATATTAGAATACAAGGGACCAGAAGATAAAATGAAAAATAAACACGATAAAGAAATTATTAACAAAATAATAGATTTAACAAAACAAAAATAAAGTAACTTTAAAAATACTTAGTTATAAGATTTTCTGTTTACTACTAATAAATAGTAATAACCTTCTAAATTCTGCTTTAATTTGTTATGTTTAATAATCTCAGAACAAACTAAACTACAATATACATCGAATTCACTATTTTGGTACAGAATAAAGATACTAAAAAAGTTCCTTTCATCTGTCATGGCATTAGTAAGTATATACTGTCTCATAGGCTTTATGACTATGAGATTTTTTATGTTATAATTGGAATAACTTTACAGTTGGAGGAATTATATGAAAACAATTAATGTTGTTGCTGGAATAATAAAAAAAGATAATAAGATTTTTATAGCTGAAAGAGGTTATGGAGAATTTAAAGGAATGTATGAATTTCCTGGTGGGAAGATTGAACCTGGTGAAGAACCTAAAGATGCTTTAAAAAGAGAACTTTATGAAGAAATGCAAGCTCATATAGAAGTTGATTCTTTCTTCTATCATGTACACTATGAATATCCTGATTTTACTTTGGAAATGGATTGTTTTATTTGTCATTTATTAGATGATCATCTTGTTTTATTAGAACATTTAGATGGTAAATGGATTGATCCTAAAGATAATGATGAATCTATTGTATGGGTACCAGCAGATATTGAAGTTATTAATGAATTAAAGAAAAGAGGTTAGGGTTATGGAAACTCTTCAAGAATTTCAACCACGTCTTGTTTACAACAATTATAAAGAACATATAAAAGTATCTCATGAATTAGAATTACTTTTTAAAAACTGTGATTCATTTGAACTATCTGTTGCTTTTATTGCTGATTCTGGTCTTGCAGCCCTTAAAGAATGTTTTGATTATTTAAGAAATCATCATATTCGTGGAAAGATTATTACTTCTACTTATTTGGGTTTTAATGCCCCAAGTATGTTTAAAAAACTACTAAAATATGAAAATATTGAAGTAAAAATATTTGAAGGCAAAGGATTTCATCCAAAAGGATATATCTTTCATAAAAAAGATCAAACAGATATTATGATTGGTAGTAGCAATCTTACACAAAATGCTTTAGCTGTAAATCAAGAATGGAATTTATTCTTTTCTTCTAATACACAAAAAGATATTGTTTTAAAGGTTGAAAACGAATTTAATAAACAATGGGAACAATCTATCCCTCTAACAAATAAATGGATTGAAGATTATCAAAAAGTTTATGTAAAACCTCAAAGACATAAAACAATCAAGGTTTCTAAAGAAATAAAACCAAACTATATGCAAAAAAATGCTTTAGAATCATTAGATAATCTAAGAAAAAATAATAAAGACAAGGCTTTACTTATTAGTGCAACTGGAACAGGTAAAACATATCTTGCAGCATTTGATGTAAAAGCTGTTCATCCAAAAAGAATGTTATTTGTTGTTCATCGTAGAAGTATTGCTATTAAGGCAATGGAAACCTTTAAAACAATTATTAAAGATAAATCTATGGGACTATTTTCAGGTGATAATAGAGATAATGATTGTGATTATATCTTTGCAACAATTCAAACAATTTATAAACCTGAAAATAGACAACTCTTTTCTAAAGAAGAATTTAATTACATTATTATTGATGAAGTCCATAAAGCAGGGGCACGTTCTTACCAAGAACTTGTAAACTATTTTAAACCAAAGTTTCTATTAGGTATGTCAGCAACCCCTGAAAGAACAGATGATTTTGATATTTATAAAATGTTTGATTATAACATTGCCTATGAAATAAGATTACAACAAGCTATGGAATATGACTTATTGTGTCCTTTTCATTATTATGGAATAACTGATATTACAATTGATGATCAACCTATTAATGATATGTCTGATTTTAATTTGCTTGTTGATGAAAAAAGAGTTGATTATGTTATTAATAAAATTAATGACTATGGTTATTCAGGAGATCGTGTTCATGGTTTAATCTTTGTTAGTAGAAAAGATGAAGCTTGTAAGCTTTCTGAAATGTTTAATCAAAGAGGTTTTCATACTTGTGCTTTAACTGGTGAAGCTTCTGAAAAACAAAGACAAGAAGCTATGGATTCTCTAGAATCAAATGAAGAAGGAAGTCTTGATTATATCTTTACTGTAGATATTTTTAATGAAGGAATTGATATTCCTAAAGTGAATCAAGTTGTCATGTTAAGACCAACACAATCATCTATTATTTTTATTCAACAACTTGGTAGGGGACTTCGAAAAAATGATGAAAAAGATTATGTAGTTGTTATTGATTTTATTGGAAATTATGAAAAGAACTTCTTTATTCCTATTGCATTAAGTGGAAATACAAATTTTAATAAAGATAATTTAAGAAGATTTGTGAGTGAAGGAAATCTAATAATACCAGGTGCTTCTACTATTCAATTCGATGAAATATCAAAGAAAAGAATATTTGATGCTATTGATGCTGCAAAATTCAATGGTGTAACACTTATTAAAGAAAAATATTTTGAGTTAAAAAACAAACTTGGAAGAATTCCAAAAATTAGTGATTTTGAAAAATATGGTTCCATTGATATTCAGAAAATATTTCAAAATAAGGATCTAAGATCTTACCATGAATTTTTGAAAAAATATGATGATGATTACATCGTTCAATTTACCAAATTAGAAGAAAAATATTTAAAATTTATTTCTAATAAACTTTCATCTGGAAAAAGAATACAAGAACTTGAAACGATTCGTCTTGCTATTGAAAAGAAAGTAAATCTTATGAATTATTTAAAAGAAGAAATGAAAAATACATATAACATTACTATCCCTGATGTAGGCTACGAAACAATTAGAAATATACTTACTCAAAATTTTGCTTCAGGAACTGGAAAAGATACTTATAAAGATATTGAAGTTCTTGATAAAAATGATCGTATTTCACCTATATTCAGTAAACTTCTTTTAAACGAAGAATTTAAAAGACAAGTTCTTGAAGTTATAGATTATGCAATAGATCAGTATCATAAAAAATACAGTAAACGATATAAAGATACAGATTTATGTTTATATGAAAAATATACATACGAAGATATCTGTAGATTATTAAATTGGGAGAAAAATCTTAATCCTCAAAATATTAGTGGTTATTTCTATCACTCTAAAACAAAAACATTACCTGTTTTTATTAATTATCATAAATCAGACGGAGAAATAGCTTATCAAGATCGTTTTGTTTCACCGTCTCATATAATTGCTTTATCAAAGCATCCTAGAAATGTTGATTCAAAAGATGCAGATCATATTTATAAACGTAAAGAAACAGATAAAAATAATCGCATATTTTTATTTATAAAGAAGAATAAAAAGCTTAAAGATAATCGCAAAAAGAAAGATGATGATAAAGAATTTTATTTCTTAGGCGAAATAGAAGCACAAGGAGATCCAACTCCAATTTTTATGGAATCAACAAATGATAATGCTTTTGAAATAAATTACAAATTAGATACACCAGTCCGCAAAGATATTTATGACTATATTGTAAATAATTAACTTAGTTTATAATCTATTTGTATCAAAAAAACAAATAATAATGACTATTATATACAAAGAAAGAATATTTTCTGCTACTGTAAGATTAATGAAAGGAATGAGAAAATGATATTATCTGATAATGAAACTAAAGTTGATTTGCTTAATAATAAAGCAATTGCAAAAACAATTGTGTCCCTTATTAAGGATAGTAAAGAGCAACCTATTTCTATTGGAATTCATGGAGATTGGGGAGCAGGTAAATCAAGTATTCTTGAAATGGTAGAAGATGAACTAAGTGAAGAATCTGGTGAATTAAAAAATAAATATTGTTGTATTCGATTTAATGGATGGAAGCACCAAGGATTTGAAGATTCAAAGATTGCTTTAATGAGCACTATTGTTTCAGAACTTGAAAAAAGAGTAACTATCAATGCAGGGATAAAGGAAATATTAAAAAAATTATGGAAAAATATTAATTGGATGTCTGTTGCTAAAACTACAGGTAAAACTGCTTTGAGCATTGCGACGGGAACAACTCCGATAGCATTATTATCTTTAGTAATGAATGGGTTAAAAACAACAGTAACTACAAAAGAAGGAATTGATGATACAATTCAATCTATCGGAAACTATTTAAAAGATGCAAAAATTACAGAGGACACATCAAGTAATAAAGAGTTTAAAGAGTTTCAAAAAAATTTTGATGATTTATTAAAGGCAACTTCTATCGAAAAATTAGTTGTATTGATTGATGATCTTGATAGATGTTTACCAAATGTAGCAATTGATACTTTAGAAGCAATAAGGCTGTTTATGTTTACTAAACAAACAGCATTTGTCATTGCTGCAGATGAAGGTATGATTCGATATGCAGTAAAAAAACATTTTCCTGATGCGATTGACGGAAATAACTTTAATATAGGTGAAGCTTTTGCAAATAAGTATTTAGAAAAATTGATACAGGTACCTTTTAGAATTCCTGCATTAGGAGAAGTTGAGGCTTGCATTTATATAATGCTTCTTATGGTTGGATCAACTTTAGAAGAACAAAATGAAAATTATAATAAATTAAGAGAAGAAGCACTACGTAGAATACAAAAACCTTGGGATGTAGAAATTTTTACAATTCCAGACGTTAAAGAAATACTTGGAGATGATTATGCAAATGTAAAAGAAAAAGTATTGATTGCTACACAAATTTGTCACTTGCTTGCACAAAATACAGATGGAAATCCGAGAAAGATAAAAAGATTTATAAATATGTTATTATTACGATATGAAATTGCTCAAAATAGAGGATTTAAAGATGATATACAACTTAGTATTTTAGGTAAGATGATGTTAGCCGAATATTATCATCCGGATTTTTATAAGAATCTATCAAGCCATTTAAATTCTGAAGGAAAGTGGCAGGAGGTTTCAAATATATTGGATACACTTGATAAAGAGATAAATGAAGACGATAAAGAAAATAGATGGTATGATTTTAAAAATATTAAAAAATGGCTTATTTCAGAACCTAAAATTATAGATATAGATTTAAGACCATATTACTATGCATGTAAAGAAAAAATCGATTATTTTTCTGGAAAAATATTTGAGAGCGATTCTTTAGAAATTATCAATTTACTGTTTGAGGATAGAATGGCTATTGTAGGTAAAGTGGATTCTATTAAAAGTTTAAATAGTAGAGAGTGTGAGAAAGTATTTTCCGCTGTTCAACAAAAAATTATAGAAACAGGTAAATTTAATGAAAAGCCAAAAGGAATAGATGGCTTAATTATATTGACTGAAAATAAGCCGGAACTTCGTGAAAAATTAGTGGGATTTATAGATTCTATACCGCCTCAAAAAGCAGGACTATGGATTTTAAAAGGTTGGAATAAGGCAATTCCAAAAGGATGTATTGAAAGAAATGGGCTTGATAAATATTTTGAACGTTTGAAAGAAGATGGTAATAGTATTGTTAAAGAAGCTTTAAGTAGAATACAAGAGGAGTAATAAAATATGGGAACATCAACACATAATAGAGGACAAAATGGGAGAACACCTTTGGTTCCATCGTGGCTAGAACAACCTGATAATGATATTCAAATACCACCAGATGGTGATGCAGATCGCTTTAGAGTACCACGTAACGAATTTACAAGATACATAAATTCTGGAGGTCGTGACACGAGTTTAGGGAGAAGAAGTATTTCTAATTATATAAAGAATTCTTTGGGTGGCAGCACAAATGCAACACATAGATTAGGTGCTGCAAGAAAAAGTTCGGCTAAATTAATTGATTTTGCAGGTATATATGCTTCAGGTGGTGTAGAAGCAGTTGAAAAATATTTTTCTATAGATAACTTATCAAATAGAACAGCTAGTAATGTATTTATATCGCTTACAAATTTTATTTGTCCAGATGGTGGTCCTCAGGATGAAGGTATTGCAAGGGATGCTTATATTTCTGCTATTGAAGAAACACCAGAATTGGCTGAAATTAAATTTGAAGATTTAACTTCAGATCAGTTTATGATAATTGTAGAACGTACTATGGCAAATGTGATATGTAATAGAATAACGAATGATATTGCTAATAAGATTATTGCATTACCTCAGGATCAAAATACAACTAAAAGCTTAATTTCTCAGATAAAAGATTTTGTTAAAGGAGCGGTATCGGATTCTGTTAGTCATTTAAATATAAAAGCTGGAAATCTTCCACAAGGAGATACTTTGAAAATAGTAGATCAGGTATATAAGACGTCATTTGACATAATGGTAAGTGTAGGTGAAAGTTAATGAATCGATATAAATTAAGAGCAAATTATGATATTGAAAGTATAGTAGCAAAGAAGAAAAAGGATAAGGTGATTGTCGATGTGCCAATGCTTTCAAATGGAAATTTAAATTATGGATTAAAAGATGTTAAAAAAAGATTGTATAAAGAGAGCATTTATCCGACAGAAATAGGCTTTGATATTATGAGCATTGCTACAATGGTATATATGGCAGATACTCGAATTGAAAGGTTAAAACATGGTCAAGATTCGTGGACTAGAGAAATAGAATTGGAAATACCAGTTTCAAATGTTATATTATGGGAAAATCAAATTTCTATTATTGAACGAATGTTAAAATTTCTTACAGGAGACTTATGGAAAATCACATTTTCTCACCGCTCTTGGAATTTTAGCATACCAGAAGAAATTGGAGAAAAAACAAATAAATATAATAAAGTTTCATTGTTTTCTGGTGGTATGGATAGTCTTATAAGTACAATAAATTTAATGGAAAGCAAACAAAACACTTTATTGATTAGTCATGCTGGAGAAGGATTGACTAAAAATGCACAGCAAAATATTATAAATCATTTTGATAATAAATATCCAGATATCTTGCATACATGGATGGATTTGTGGATGGTATTTCCAAATAATTATATACCTGAAGGTGGGAATGATAATAATACAAGAAGTAGATCTTTCCTTTTTATTGGATATGGTGTTTTTGCAATGACAGGATTGAGCAATGTTAGTGAGCTCATGGTTCCAGAAAATGGATTAATTGCTTTAAATGTGCCTTTGGATGAGACAAGAATAGGCTCATTTAGTACAAGAACAACACATCCATTTTATCTTTCTTTATGGAATGAACTACTTTCAAATTTAGAACTGAATATACATGTAAAAAATCCATATTGGAATAAAACGAAAGGAGAAATGGCAGCAGAGTGTAAAAATAAAGATGTATTATACGACACAATGAAGATATCATTTTCATGTTCATCTCCAGGAAAAGCAAGGTGGAGAGGTCTTAGCCCGCAACATTGTGGATATTGTGTTCCGTGTATTATCCGAAGAGCAGCAATGTATAAAGCATTTGGGAAGGATGGAACCTTATATACTGAAAAATCTATTCTTAAAATGCAAAAGAAAAGTTCTGAAGGAATAGGAATTCAGTTACGTTCTTTTCAATATGCAATTGATAAAATAAAAAAAGATAAACGACGCGCTTTGTTATATATACATAAACCAGGTCCGTTACCACAAGATGAAGTATATTTAAAAGAATTAGCTGATACATATGTACGAGGACTGGTTGAAGTAGATAATTTCATACAAGCAAATTTAAAAAAAAGAGGATAAAAATAATGATATATGATGCACATTGCCATATAGATTTAATGAATAATATGTTAAAATTTATAAATGAAGTTCAAAACTCTGATGTGCGTATATTTGCAGTTGGAACAACACCTATGTCATATAATAAAGAAATTCAATTTTGTAAAAATATTCAAAATATTTATGTAGGTTTAGGATTACATCCTCAATTAATTTCTAGTGGTTATGACGATATGAATTTATTTGAAACTTTGATTAGAGACAGTCATTATATAGGGGAAGTTGGTTTGGATTTTAGTAAAGAGTATATTCATACAAAAAAAATTCAAATTAAAATATTTAGCGAAATTATTAGATTGTGTGAATATTATGGAGAAAAGGTTATATCCATTCATTCATTAAAATCTGTAAGTACTGTAATTGAAATTTTACAAACATATAAAAATCAAATGAGAAATAAATATATCTTTCATTGGTATACTGGATCCATTTCACAATTGAAAAAAGCTATTGAATTAGGGTGTTATTTTTCTATTAATCCAAAAATGTTAAAAACAAAACATGGATTGGAAATAATAAAAAATATACCGGTTAATCGAATGCTATTAGAAACAGATGCACCATTTGCATATAATATGCAAAATATGAATGAAATAGAAGTGGAATTAAAAAAAAGCATGTCATCGATATCTGATATAGTTGGATTTGATATATCTGATGTAATTAATGAAAATTCAAAAAATGTATTTCGTTATTAAATAGCTGTTTATATATACTAACAATAACTATTATTTAATATAAGAGACAAAAAATGAAAATTATACAGGACGCATTTGAAATACATATGATATATATAGGCTTGTATATTAAATATGATAGTGTATTAAAAGTAATATAAAAAGGACAAATTTTATAGCATTTAAATCCGTTGATTTAAAAAGTGATAAAAATTAAATAATATTATAAAGAATTCTGTGAATTTCTGAAGGAATAAAAAAAGACTATTGTAACAACACTATTTACAGTAATTGACGTAAGCACCGTAGTATATAAAAAATAAAATTACAAAAACCTAAAGTAATCGATGATTTGATAGAAAAAATAAACAAAATGAAAAAGTATAAAGATTATTCTAAATGTAAAGTTTTTCTTACTTTGGATTAAATAAAAAATTTGGTAAATTGCATTAAAGAATTCACCAACTAGCAAAAGATGATGATATTGAAATAGCTATAAAAGATCTAATGTTACTAAAATTACATGCTTTTAAAATTGTTTAGAAATACAAAAAAGAATACATAATTAAAAAAAAAATCTTATCAACATCTATTCGTAAAAGTTAGCTTATAAGTTTTATAGAACAACTTATTACAGATACCTTATTTAAAAAATCAACAAATAATGCCAGATGTTTAAAATAAGAATCACGTATAAGTCAACAATTCCCTTTTTTACTCGAATTGTAAATATAAAACCTGCATCTCGTGCAGGTTTTTCGTATTATTATATATTATTTAAATAGTTTAGAGAAATAGTTTTTAACAACATGATTTTTGATTCTTGATAATGTTGTGTTGCTTGAGTCGAATCTGTCTTTCTTAGCCCATCCTGGTTGTACATCTGCTTGGTTAGTTGTTAAATATGAATAGTAATTTACACACATGATTTTGTTCCTCCTTAATATTTTGTATCCCTTTTGTTACTTATATTATATGTAAGAAAGTTTAAAAATTATATGTGTTGAAGTCATGAGAATACTGTATACATTTGTGCATGATGCACAAATATTGATATAGTTTAAAACTATATCTAACTGATGCTTATTTGTATTTTTAAATTAGCTATTTGATTGATAAAATAATATCATAGCTTGAAAGGAATGAATGATATGAGTCAATTAAATAGATATGAATTTGTAGGAAGTTTTTTACGTCCTGAAAGATTAAAAGAAGCTAGAAAAAATTATGAATTAAATAATATAACTAAAGAAGAACTTACTAAAGTAGAAGATGAATGTATTGTAGAACTTGTAAATAAACTTAAAGAATTAGGTTATCATACCATCACAGATGGTGAATTTAGACGTTCTACTTGGCATTTAGATTTTATGTGGGGATTTAATGGGATTGAACATAAAAAGACTGTAGATGGCAATCAAACGTTTGATGGAGAAGCAGCTATGATTGATGATACTTATATGACAGGAAAGATTTCTTGTAAAGATCATCCTTTTGTTGAACATTTTAAATTTGTTAAAGCATTAGAAGATGAAAGTACTGTAGCTAAACAAACAATTCCATCACCAGGTCAATTCTATGCTTTCTTTACAGGAGCTGATTTATTAGATAAAACATTAGAAATCTATGGTAGTGAAGAAGCTTTTGCTGACGATGTTGTTAAAGCATACAATGAATTTGTTCAAGAAATTTATCACGCTGGATGCCGTCAATTACAATTTGATGATTGTGTTTGGGGTGGTATGGTCAATCCTGAACTTGCTGTAAGTTTAACAGGAAGAAAAGGAGAAGCATTAGAAAAATATAAACAACTTTTATTAGATTTAAATAATAAAGTTGTTGCTAGTGCACCTGTAGATTTAACAATTAATACTCATGTATGTAGAGGCAATTATCATTCTACTTACTTTAGTTCGGGAGCTTATGATGGTGTTGCTGATTTACTCTTTGGTGAAGAAAATGTAGATGCGTATTTCTTAGAATATGATGATCATCGTTCTGGTGGTTTTGCTCCATTAAAGAAAGTATCAGGAGATAAGAAAGTTGTCTTAGGTCTCATTACAACAAAGAAACCTGATTTAGAAGATAAAGAACTTGTTAAAAGAAGAATCTATGAAGCAACTAAATATATTCCTTTAGAACGTTTATATTTAAGTCCTCAATGTGGTTTTGCTTCATGTGAAATTGGTAATAAATTAACAGAAGAACAACAATGGGCTAAACTTAAACTTGTTAAAGAAATAGCTGAAGAAGTATGGGGGTAATCCTCATATTTGTTAATTTGTAACAAATACTGTTCACAAAATTAGTAATAATTTATATCCACAAATAAGGATACAAAACAGGTAATACGAGAACCTGTCTTGTGTCCTTTTTTTGTTGAAAAATAAGGGCTGTTTACAGATTATTAACAAGATAGGTAAGAGATATGGAGAGAGTATTAATAGGATAATAAATTCTACTAAAAAAATGGATAACAGGATTTATAAATAAACAAATTAATATTAAAAAAATGAGATTGATATTTTTTAAATAAATGCATATAATATATATGAACAAAGATATTTGTTCGATTTAAGTGCGTTGCTACTTTGAGTGCAAACCTTTAATTTAAGTGCTTCACTACTTTAAATGTGAACCTTTAATTTAAGTGCTTCGCAGCTTAAAATGCGAATTCTTTAATTTACAGGAAGATTAGTTTTATCTTCCTGTTTTGTTATACTTGGGAGGATAAAAATGGATTTCTATCGCATAGATGAAAAATATATAAAATTTCTTCAACAATATGAAAAACAAAAAAGAGGAATTACAAAGGTACCAAATATTAAGTATTCTGATCATAATAAATTTGCCTTTGAAGCCGTAATGAAAATTAATGATATCCATTATTATGTTTCTGTATCATCATTTTCAAAAAAACAAGAAGCAAATATTTTAATAAAAGTACCTAGTGATAAAAAAGTAATTAAAGGTTCTTTAAGATTTAATTATATGATTCCAGTTCCTGAAACGTGTCTTAATAAATTGGTGATTAAAGATATTTCCGATGAGAAATATAAAATATTACTTAATAAAGAGTTTAGATTTTGTATAGATAACGCAAAACGAATTCAAAAAAAAGCACATAAAATATATGAAATGGTTATAAACAATCATAAACAAATTTTAACTGATAACAGTTGTGATTTTAAAATTCTAGAAGACGGCTACAGAAAGTACATAGAAAAGTATTTAAAATAAAATATCTTCTTGAAATTTTAATATATTTATATTTTATTCTATACCATTTTTCTGTATATTATAAATACTTTAACAGTTCTTATAAAAAGAAAAGGAGAATAACACGATAATCCATGTTTTCTCCTTTTTTAAACTATTTAACAATATGCATATGAGGGTAAGGTATTTCAATACCTTCCTTTTTAAATTCAGTGACTAAATCTTTACGAATATCTGCCAGCATTTGGAAACCTTGTACATTATCTTCACTAGTGATTGTTGCTCTTAGTTGGATAGAACTATCTTTTAAATCAGAAACAATCACAGGGACTAATGGATCCTTTTTATCTTTTCTTCCATCAATGAATAAAGGATGTTTTACAACAAGATCTTGAATCACTTTGATTGCTTGATCTATATCACTTTCATAAGAAATATCGATATAAAGATAATTTGCTTTAACATGTTCAATTTGTGAAATATTTTCAATAATTGCTTTATTCATAATATCATTAGGAACAATCATTTGCGTCTTTTCTAATGTTTCAATAACACTATGTCTAAGTGAAATATCAATAACAGTTCCTCTAACATTATGCCCTGTAACAACAATAAAATCACCAATCTTATAAGGCTTATAAGCCATAATCATGGCACCATTAATAAGATTACCTGCAGCTTCTTGACTAGCAAGTCCAATAACTACGGCAACGATTCCTCCAGATGCAAGTAAGGCAGTCGCAAATGATTTTAAAAACTTCACTTCACTACATATAATTGCTAAAAAGATTGTGATTAAAATAATCTTTTTAATTCTTTTTTGTAAAACATAATTATCAGGCCATTTCTTTTTAATAAACTTATTTAATAATTTATTGATTGCAATTAAAACAATCCCTGCAATAACAATTGAAATAATGCCATTAATAACCCCATTTACAAACAAATTATCAATTTGTTCAAATATTTTTTCCATTCAAATTACCTCTTTTTATAATACTTTGAAAGAACATACAACAAAACTGATTGCATTGCTCCTACAATAGAAACCATTAAACATCCATAACAAATCCAATAAAGAATACTATTTCCTGTATTAATTGCATTTAATATAAAGAAAACAATAAATGATATTAAAGCAATATTCCTTGTATACTTAAAAAAACGATAAAATCTTTGTGCTAATATTTCATTCGTATTCATCTTATTTACCTATACAAAAGCGTTTAAAGAGTTCATCTAATAAATCTTCTTTTGCTTGTTCTCCTAATATTTCTTTTAAACAAGACCAACTATCATATAAATCTTCTACAATTAAATCAGCAGGAATAGACATCTTCATCGCATCAATAGCACTTTGTAAAGAAACAGCTGCTTTTTCTAATAATTGTGTTTGTCTTGCATTTGTAAGATAGTATTCTTCTTGATTAGAAATCAATCCTAGATTAAATTTCTTTTTAATTTCTTTTGTAAGAGCTAAAATATCTTGTTCTTTTGCTGATATTTCAATTCCTTCTAAATCTACTTTCTTACCTAAATCAGCTTTATTAATAATAACAATACGATTGGTATCTTCTGTAAGTTCAAGTAACTTTTGATCTTCTTGATCAAGTTCTTTACTTCCATCAATAACTAATAAAACAAGATCTGCTTTTTTTATCATTTCTTTTGATTTTTCAACCCCAAGACTTTCTACAATATTATCTGTTTCTCTAATTCCTGCGGTATCAATCATATTTAATAAAATACCATCTACTGTTACTGATCCTTCAACGACATCTCTTGTTGTTCCAGCAATATTTGTGACAATCGCTTTTTCTTCTTTTAACATCGCATTTAATAAACTAGATTTACCAACATTGGGTTTACCAATGATGGCTGTTTGAATTCCCTCTTTTAATAATTTAATATTTTTAGAATCTTCAATGATTTTATTCATCTTTTCAATTAAAGAAGTAGACATTGGTAAAAGCTTATCTGCTGTTAATTCTTCTACATCTTCATATTCAGGATAATCAATATTGACTTCTATTTGCGTAATAATTTGAATCAACTCTTCTTTTAAATCTTTAATAAAATGACTAATACTTCCTTGAATACCTTTTAAAGCAAGAGAAGAAGCATAACTATTTTTAGCCGTAATAATATCACTAATAGCTTCTGCTTGAGATAAATCAATACGTCCATTTAAAAATGCTCTTTTACTAAATTCTCCTCTTTCAGCAAGTCTTGCCCCATGATGTAAACAAATATCAACTACTTTATTTGTAATATAAACACCACCATGGCAATTGATTTCAACCATTTCTTCTCCTGTAAAAGTTCTTTTCCCACGATAGATATTAACTAATACTTCATCTATTTTTTCACCATTATCTTTTATATAACCGTATGTAATGGTATGACTCTCTTTATTTATAATCTTTCCTGTAAAAAACTGTTGAACAAATGCAATTACATCTTTTCCTGATAAACGGATAATTGAAATCGCTGCTTCAAGTCTTGATGTTGCTACTGCAACAATAATATCATCATTCATTTTCATACCACCTTTCTTCTTGATACTATCTTAATTTGTTGATTTTATCAATAAATAACTCCCTCATTATAACAAATATTTTTTATTTTTGATATATGATTTTTTTCGATTGATTTCTATATTTTAATCATATATTATTATGTACAAATAGGGGTGAAAAAATGAAAAAGCTGAATAAAAAAGTTCCTATAATCGGAGGTGCTGTTATAGGAGTGATATTGGTTATTTATATCATTTTATGTTTTCTAGCATCAGGTAAAGGGTTTATTAAGAATATGACAATTAATGGCATAAAGGTTAATAATATGTCTAAAGAAGAGGTCATTTCTAAACTTGAAAATAAGTATCAAAAAGATCAAGATCAATTATTATTAAATCTTGAAATGAATGGTCAAAAATATCAAATTGATATGAAAGATAATGTTAAAGTTAACATTAAAGATCAAGTTAATGATATTCAAAAGAAATATAATAATTTCTTTACTAAAGGTTATCATTATTTATTAAAACATAATGAAAATATTTCTATAGATATTAAAGATCAAAAACAACTTAATAAAGATATCAAAAAATCAGGTATTTTAGATTATTCAACTTTAGTACCTACTACTTATAAAGTTGAAAAAACAAAAGTTATCTTTACTAAAGGTAAAAGTGGTGAAGCAGTTAAACAAAAAGATGTTTATAACACAATTCAAACTGCTTTAAATGAATATGATTTTAATAAAACTTTAAAGATTAAACCTTCATCTGTTTCAGAAGATGAAAGTGTAATGAAAACAATTTATAAGACTTTATCTAAGGAAGGTAAAAATGCGACTTTAGATAAAAATAATGATTATAAAATTGTAGCTGAACAATATGGTGCTAAATATGATTTAGATGATTCAATTAGTGCTTTTAATAAAGCTAAAGAAGGAAAAGAATTTGAAGTTAAAGCAAAAGCTATTGTTCCAAGTATTACTAAAGAAGATTTAGAAAAGAATTTATTTAAAGATGTTTTAGGTGAATATACAACAACTGTTAATGGTTCATCTGTAAGAAAAAACAATGTCAGACTTGCTGGTGAAAAGTGTAATGTGATTTTACTTCCTGGTGAAGAATTTTCTTACAATAAAACAGTAGGAAAAAGAACAAAAGAAAATGGTTTTGGTGAAGCAGGAGCTTATTTAAATGGCGAAACTGTTCAAGAAGTTGGGGGTGGCGTTTGTCAAACTTCTTCAACATTATATAATGCTGTTGTTTTAGCTAATTTAGAAGTAACTGAAAGAACAAATCATACTTATATTTCTAGTTATGTGCCTATTGGTAGAGATGCCACTGTTTCTTGGGGTGGTCCTGATTTTAAGTTTAAAAATAATAGAGATTATCCAATTAAAATAGAAGCAAGTTATGCTGGTGGTAAGTTAACATGTAAAATTATTGGAACTGATGTTGATGGAAGTTATGTGAAGTTTACAAGTGAAAGAACAGGGGATGTTGCTTATAATACTAAATATGAAAATGATGCAACTATTCCTGAAGGACAACAAGTAACTAAACAAGCTGGATCTAATGGTGGTAAAGCCATTTCTTATCGTTTAGTTTATGATAAAGATGGTAAATTACTTTCAAAGAAAAAAGAAGCCAATAGTTATTATAAAGGTCATGAAGCAATTATTGCTGTGGGTACAATGAAAGTTGAACAAGCTCCTGAAGCACAACCTGAAGTAACTCCAGCAACACCGGAAACAACAATTCCAGCTGAACCTACTACACAACAGTAAAAATGAGTGAAAAAAATTCACTCATTTTTTTATAGATATTGTAATGTTTTTAAAATATAAAGCCACATTGTAATAGAAAAACCACTCATTATTGTTGTTAACATAACAACACTACTTGTTAGTACTCCTGTATGTCCCATATTTTTAGCCATAACATAACATGAAACTGTTGTAGCTGATCCAAGCATGACAAGGATTGCTATGAGCTGTTCTTTTCTAAAGCCAAAATAGATAGCTAATGGTAAAAATAAAGCACAGAAGCCAAATAATTTAATTCCTGAGGACCCTATAGCTGGTTTTAAATCACCCAATGCTTTTTTATAATCAAAAGTAGCTCCCATAGCCATAAGTCCTAATGGTGTCGCAACATTACCAATAGAAGTTACTGTTTTATCTAACATTGTAGGCATTGGGAAATGAAGTAAAGACCAAAGTAACCCTACAACAATTCCTATAAGTATAGGATTAGTTATAATCCCTTTAAATGTCTTTATCCACACTTCCTTATTAATTTCTTTTCTCTCTGGTGAAAAGAATGATAAAACAATAACAGCCATAATATTATATAAAGGAACACTTCCAATAATCATTAAAGGGGCCATTGTAGCCTTCCCATAAACATTTTGAATCAAAGCAATACCAAGTAATGCAGCAGAACTACGATAACTTGCTTGAATAAATTCACCCTGATTTCTTTTATTCTTTAATAAAAAAGAAAGTATTGTTACTATTAAAATACTGAAAATGGTAATAAAAAAACAAAATAAAACAAATTTTGTATCCCATATTGTATTAAAATCTAAAGTAGCTAAATCTTTAAATAACAATACAGGTAAAGGAATTAAAAATACAAACTTATTCATCTTTGATGCAAAAACATCATCAATAATTCCTATCTTCTTAAAAAACATTCCTAATATGATCATCGCAAAAACAGGCACGGTCGCATTTAAACTAAAAATTAAATTTTCCATCTTTCCTCCCTAAAGAAAAAACCGCATAAGCGGCTTAATCTACATATGAGATTGTCATATATCTATTTTTTCCTTCACCTTTAGATTCAGTTTTTAAATGATCCATCTTTGCAATCTCTTGATGCATCACTTTTCTTTCATCTGCAGGCATTGGATCTAATTTTAAATCAGCTTTTGTTCTTAAAACTGTTTTACCAAAACGTCTTGCCATACTTGCAACTTTTTTATAACGTTCTTCTTTATAACCATTGATATCAACGCTTACTTCTAAACGTTTTTTAAATGTTGTACTCACAGCATTTTTAACAATTAAGTTAATCGTTCTTAAAATAACACCAGCTTTTCCAATTAAAATAGAGTTATTGCTTGTATTAATATTGCAATAAATTCTACCATCTTGAACATAAGAAACAGTTTCTACTTCAAATTGCATATCTGTTAAGATTTTTCTTATAAGATTTTCAATATATTCTTGAACCATTTCTACTGTCCAACAAGCAATTTCAGCTTTTTTACTAAATAAACCTTTAGTTTCTAAAGTAACTTCATAATTTAATTGATCAATTGTTACACCTAAATCAAGGCATGCTTTACTCACAGCATCATCTACTGTTTTTCCAGTATAAGTTTTCATATAAATACCTCTATTTATTTTTTATTTTGTCTTTTTGTTAAATAATTTGTATTTGCTTGATCAACTTCTTTTTGTGCTTTTTCAACATGGTAAATATAAATATACCATGTTCTAACAATTGTAATAATGTTTGTTGTCATCCAATAAAGTGACATTGCTGCAGGCATAACTGCTGCAAAGTAAATGATAAATAATGTCATGAAGTTATTCATCATGTTCATTGATTGCATTTGTGATGTTTCTCTATATTTTGGATTTCTTCTTGACATGATTGTATTGATTTTCATCGCAAAATATTGAGTTAAAGCAACAATGGCAAGTAATACAATATAAGCTATTTCAAACTTAAATACGTGATCAATAGGTTTAGCACCTAAGTTGATTCCAAACATATTTGTTTGATATAAAATTTCAATACGTTGAACCGCTTGCCACATTGCAAACATAATAGGTAATGTTAAGAATGTTGTAAACGAAGCCAACATACTAATATCATTTTTCTTATATAAAGCTTGAATTTCAGCAGACATTCTCATTTGAGAAGTTTGATCTTTTCTTCCTTTATACTTATTTTGAATTCTTTCCATTTCTGGTTGAATCAATTGCATCTTTTGTTGAGAAACAGTTGATTTAATCATAATTGGTAAAATAATGATATTAATTAAAATAGTAATTAAGATAACACCTAAAGCAATATTATTTAATAAAACATCTCCTAAATAAATAATACTCTTTGAAATAGGGATAACTAATAAGAAATCAAAAATCCCTGATTTCATAGTCCAAGGTGTATTTAAGTTAATTGCTCTTTTCGCAATTAATTTACCACTTGAATCTAAGTTTGCTGTACATCCAGTTAAGGCTACAACAAATAAAACTAAACAAATAATTTTAAAATATTTTTTAGTTTTGTTATCTAAGATCATTTGCTGATCTCCTTTCTCTTCACTTTTTTATACAAGTACTCTAATTCTTTTTTATTTTCTATATATGTATGATTTAAGAAATTTTTTCTTACAATTACAATATAGTCAACTTCTTCATCAAAATGAAAACATTCTTGAATCATCATACGTAACTGTCTTTTTATTTTATTTCTAGTAACAGCGTTTCCTAATTTTTTGCTTACTGAAATACCAACACGTCCATGCCCAATTTGATTTTCATCTTTATAAATAATAAAACAAGAATTCGCAAAACTCTTTTTTCTAGCAATAATCTTGCTAAAATCTTCATTTCTTTTTACTCTAAATTCTTTTTTCATAAAATTTTAGAAAAAAATCCACCGAAAAAGTGGATTTTACATTAAGCAGTTAATACTTTTCTTCCTCTTTTACGGCGACGTGCGATTACTTTTCTTCCTCCAACAGTTGCCATTCTAGCTCTAAAACCATGAGTTTTTGCTCTTTTTCTTTTATTTGGTTGATATGTTCTTTTCATATTTTACACCTCCAAAATTTTTATCTTTTTATACAAATAACATATGCTCCTATATCTTATAGGAATTATTGTGACAAGTCAATTCTAAATTCTATATTTCTACTCTTAAATTCATTATTTTTAATGATGACAAATAATAAGAATAACAATATCTAATGATTATTTGCACATTTTTTTGTGAACTTTTTTAATTTAGAAAAATTCTCTTTATTGTGAATTTAAATTTATTATTCACATCTTGTGATATATCGAAATAGATAGAAAATTGTATAAAAATAATTACTTTTATCAAAAAAAGTAACATCACTAAGCATAACTCTTATTAAATGCACATTATTTGTGAACATTTTTCAATCAAGTACGTACGACAACATGTGAATTTCTTTAAAACTCATAAAAAAACTTATTCACATTTTCCTCCAACTCCTTATAAATCCATGTTTTTCCCCTAAAATCAAGTGTGCACTTCTAAGTATTTACGTACTTTTGTATCAATATTTATACAATATACTCAAAATAGTCACTAATCTAATGTGAATAAACTCTTTATTTTAGATATTCACACCCTAAAGTGAATATTATTTCATCTTAACCTTTATTTTACATTTCATCTATTTTTCAAGGAAAAATCGGATTTTTTCTTAAAATTCACATTGTGAATATTCATTTTTTGTTAAATTTTATATTTCGACAAGTTTTGCACATGCTTATTCACGTGGTGAACTGAGTTATTCATATGTGTGAATTAGTAAAAAATGCGCTGATATCAGCGTATTTTTTATTGTGAACACCTATGTGCACATTGTTTTTTATTCTATACAATATGCACTAAGTTCACATTTAATAAAATTCATAGCGAAAAATGAAGTTGTGAATAATGTGAATAAGTACTCTAAATGATTGATATTTCACACTTTTTTTGTGAATAAAATTGTGAAGCTATTGTGCAGACAGTATTTTTCCTTTAAAAGAGTTCACATCTTTTATATAATTGAGTCGAAAGGGAGTTGAAAATTGTGCAAGATTTAAACAAAATCTGGTCATCTTGTGTAGAAACTTTAGAAAAAAATAAAATAGTTGATGATAAGATCATCTTGGACTCACTATTTAAACCTGCAACTCTAGAAGAAATTGAAGATAATCAAGTTATTATCACCACTGAATTAAAATGGAATATTGATGCTATTTTAGAAAAACGAGCAGAAATAGAATCTATTCTTTCTAATTCTTTTTCTAAACCAATAAAAATCAAAGTATTAGAAGTAGAAGAATATAAAAAATCTAAACAAAAAAAGGTTCCTAAAATCGATAGTCATCTTCATCCTGATATGACATTTGCTAATTTTATCGTAGGAAATTCAAACCGTATGGCACAAAATGCTGCTTTACTTGTATCAACTAAACCTGGTATGAACTTTAATCCTTTATTTTTATATAGTCATCCAGGGCTTGGAAAAACACATTTATTAAATGCTATTGGAAATAAAGCAAAAGAAACAAATCCTAATTTATTAGTAAGATATATTACTTCTAAGGATTTTGTGGATGAAATTATTAATTCTATAAAAACAAATACAACAGATGAGATTTATAGTTATTATAGAAATCTTGATATTTTATTAATTGATGATATTCAATTTTTATTTGGAAAAGAAAAAAGTAGTGAGATGTTCTTCCATATATTTAATGAAATCATTAATAACAATCATCAAATTGTTATTACAAGTGATAAAATGCCTGATGAACTTCAAGGAATTGAAGAACGTTTAATTAGTCGTTTTAAATCAGGTCTATCTTTTGGAATAGATCCACCTGAATTTGAAACAGCAAAGGCAATTTTAGAGAAGAAAATAGAAAATCTAGGTAATACAGATTTAGTTATTACAGATGATGTTTTAGACTTCATGGTTATGAATTATTGTAATGATATTCGTTCTTTAGAAGGTCAATTAAAACGACTATTCTTCTGTAGTATCATGGAATCAACTAATTACATAGATATGAATTTTGCATCTGAAGTCTTTAAAGATCAAAAAACTATAAAAAAAGCACAAGAACCACTAACAAAAGAATTCATTTTAAAAACAACAGCTGAATTCTATTATTTAACCATTAGTCAAATTATTTCTAAAAATAGAACGAGAAACTTGGTAACACCTCGTGAAATATGTATGTATTTAATGAGGGAACTTTTGGATATTACTTTTAGTGAAATTGGAACAACTTTTTCCAATCGAGACCATTCTACAGTTATGAAAGCTTGTAAAAGAGTAGAAACAAAAATCAAAAAAGATCCAGATTATAAACTCGCTGTAGATAAGCTTAAACAAAAGTTAGGCACAATGTAGTGACTAATATCAACAATATGTGCACATTGATATTCATATAAAAAACATTGATAAAATCAACACATTTTACATTTATGCACATTGTTCACATGCTAATAGTAATAATGATTTATTTTTAAATATATAAATAACAGGAGGCAAATATGCATTTTAGAATTAAAAGAATCAAATTATTAAACGCACTTGCTAAAGCAACAAGAGCTGTATCTGTTCGTAGTCCTTTACCTGTTTTAACAGGGATTAAATTTGATTTACAAGCTCATCAACTTATCTTAACAGGAAGTGATAGTGATATCACTATTCAAACAATTATTGATGAAGATGATGATTTAGTAATCCTTAAAGAAGGAGCAGTTGTTTTAAATAGTCGTTATATCTTTGATATTGTAAGAAAGATCAATAGTGATGATATTGAAATTGAAATTATTGATGGTTTACTTACTCGTATTAAAGGAAGTCAAATTGAATACAGCTTAAATGGTACTGATGCTATTGAATATCCACGTATTGATTTAAGTAAAACAGGAACTCATTTTATGATGAATGCTCTTGTATTAAAAGATATTATTGGAGAAACAAAGTTTGCTGCTAGTGATAAAGAAACAAGACCTATTTTAACTGGTATCAATTTTAAAGCGCATGATCATGTTTTAGAAGTTGTTGCTACTGATAGTTATCGTTTAGCTAAAAAGATTATTTCTATTGATGAAGATGTGACTTTTAATATTACGATTCCTAAATTAAGTTTAGATGAAATTAGTAAGATTATTGAAAAAGATGAACTTATTGAATTATATGTATCTGAACGTAAAGTATTATTTGTGTTTGATAAAAATATTATTCAAACACGTTTAATTGATGGATCTTATCCTGATACAGCTCGATTGATTCCTTTAGAATTTGATTATGAATTAGATATTAATAGAGCTGATTTATTAAATGCGATTGACCGTGTTTCATTATTATTAAATGAACAAAATAATATTGTGAAATTAGATATGTCTAATGAACAAGTTATTTTATCTTCATATCAACAAGAAATTGGTTCAGTAGAAGAAAATTTAGCTTCTTCTTTCTATAAAGGAGAACCACTTACTATTTCATTTAGTTGTAAATATGCAAGTGATGCTATTAAATCATTTAGTGGTGATAAAATAAAAATATTATTCACTGGAGAAATGAAACCATTCATCGTTAAAGATTTTGATTCTGATGAATTATTACAACTAGTTTTACCAGTTAGAACATATTAAGAAGCGAAAGCTTCTTTTTTTTGTAAATTTTCCTTTTAATTGTTTATTTGGGGAGTAATTTTTATTTTAAGAGCTTTTTTATCAAAAAAGTATTTTTCTATTCGTAAATAAAAATAGCGAATATAGCGCAATATTTTGAATTTTTATGATTTTTATGATATACTAACTTAGTACAATTATAGAGAAAAGAAGGTTAAGTATGAAAGAAATACCAATTAAAGATGAATATATTAAATTAGATCAATTTTTAAAATTTGTTAATCTTGTATCTAGTGGGATTGAAGCAAAAATGATTATTAAAGATGGTCAAGTAAAGGTCAATGGTGAAGTGGAACTTAGAAGAGGAAAAAAGCTTCATGATGGTGACCAAGTTGAATTTGAAGGAAATTTTTATTGTATAAATGCGCATCAATAATTTAGAACTGACTGATTTTAGAAATTATAATCATTTTTTTATTGAGTTTGATCAAGGAATTAATATTTTAATTGGTGGGAATGCTCAAGGGAAAACGAATATTATCGAAGCAATCTATTTATTATCTGTCTGTAAATCTTTTAGAACACATATCAATGATCAAATGATTCAATTTGATCATGACTTTGCAAAAGTAAAAGGAAATGTTTTTTCTAATGAAAGAATGCATCAATTAGAACTTATTTTATCTAAGGAATCCAAAAAAGCAAAAGTGGATGGAAAAGATATTTTAAAGATTTCAGATTATGTAGGTTATTTAAATGCGGTTGTTTTTGTACCAGATGATTTATCATTGGTTAAAGGTTCTCCGAGTATTAGAAGAAAGTTTTTAGATTTGGAGTTATCTAAAATCTCACCAATTTATGTTTTTTATCTTACTAAGTATAATCGATTATTAAAGGAAAGAAATCAGTATCTTAAATTATTGAATCAAAGAAGAGGTAAATATGATGAATATCTAGAAACTTTAGATGAGCAATTAGCTGAAGTTCAAATTAAGATTATTGAAAAAAGAAATAATTTTATCGAACGTTTATCTTTAAAAGTAAAAGATATTTATTTAAATATTGCAAATTGTCATGAGATCGTTGAATTGCAGTATGAATGTTTTATTAAAAATGTTAATAAAGAAGATATTTTAAAACTTTATCAAAAAGGATTTGAAAGAGATTTAAGATATTTAAGTACTTATTATGGAATTCATAAGGAAGATATGAAGATCTTTATTGATAATAAGAGTGCACATCAGTTTGCTTCTCAAGGTCAACAAAGAACAATCGTTTTAAGTATGAAAATAGCTTTAATAGAATTAATAAAAGAAGAAATTGGAGAATATCCTATTCTTTTATTAGATGATGTTTTATCAGAATTAGATGATCAAAGAAAAACAAAACTTTTAGATATTTTAAATAATCGTATTCAAACGTTTATTACAACAACATCAATAGATGGAATAGAACATCATGTTATTAAAGAAGCTAAGAAAATTAATATTAATCATAGGGAGGAAAAATGATGGCAGAAGAAAATAAAGTACAACATAGCTATGATGAGTCAGATATCCAAGTATTAGAAGGATTAGAAGCTGTTAGAAAAAGACCAGGTATGTATATTGGTACAACATCATCTAGAGGGTTACATCATTTGGTTTGGGAAATTGTTGATAACTCAATCGATGAAGCTTTAGCAGGGTATGCAAGTCATATTAAAGTAATTTTGAAAGATGACGATGTAGTTGAAGTTATTGATGATGGTCGTGGAATGCCAACTGGAAAACACGCTAAGACAGGTAAATCAACAGTTGAAACAATTTTTACTGTTTTACATGCTGGTGGTAAATTTGGTGGCGGAGGCTACAAAGTTTCCGGTGGATTGCATGGTGTAGGTGCTTCTGTTGTTAATGCCTTATCTTCATGGCTAGAAGTCAATGTTTATCGTGATGGAAAAGAATACTATCAAAGATTTGAAAATGGTGGGACACCAGTTGCACCATTAAAAGAATTAGGACCTACTGATAAGCAAGGAACAAAGGTTACTTTTAAAGCAGATGCTGAAATCTTTAAAGAAACAACAACTTATGATTATGAAGTTTTAAGACAAAGAATTAGAGAACTTGCTTTCTTAAATAAGGGATTAAGAATTAGTTTAACTGATTTAAGAGATGGACAAAATCGTGAACATGATTATATGTATGAAGGTGGTATTAAAGAATATGTTGCTTATATCAACAAAAATAAAACACCAATTCATGATGAAATCATTTATGTAGAAGATATGCAAAATGATATTAAGATTGAAGTTTCAATGCAATATAATGATGGTTATCAAGAAAATATTTACTCTTTCTGTAATAATATTAATACACATGAAGGAGGAACACATGAAGAAGGTTTCCGTTTAGCTCTTACAAGGGTTATTAATAACTATGCAAGAAAAGGAAACTTCTTAAAAGAAAAAGATGATGCTTTATCAGGAGAAGATTGTCGTGAAGGTTTAACAGCGATTATTTCTGTTAAACATCCTGATCCTCAATATGAAGGACAAACAAAAACAAAATTAGGAAATGCAGAAGTAAGAAAAATTGCTTCAAATATTATTTCTAAATCATTGGATCAATTTTTATTAGAAAATCCTGATACTGCCAAAATTATTGTTGAAAAAGCAATCGTTGCTTCTCATGCACGTTTAGCTGCGAAAAAAGCACGTGAAATGACAAGAAGAAAAACAGGAATGGAAATTACATCATTGCCTGGGAAATTAGCTGACTGCTCATCAAGAGATGCTAGTGAATGTGAAATCTTCATTGTCGAAGGGGATTCTGCCGGAGGTAGTGCTAAGATGGGTAGAGATCGTCGTATTCAAGCTATCTTACCGCTTCGTGGTAAAATCTTAAATGTTGAAAAAGCGCGATTAGATCGTGTTTTATCAAGTGATACGATTCGTAGTATGATTACTGCTTTTGGTACAGGAATTGGTGAAGATTTTGATATTAATAAATTACGTTATCATAAAATCGTTATTATGACCGACGCCGATGTCGATGGAGGACATATTCGTATTTTAATGTTAACTTTCTTATATCGTTATTTAAAACCTTTAATTGAAGGTGGCTTTGTTTATGCGGCTCAACCTCCACTTTATTTATTAAAACATGGAAAAGAAGAACATTATTTATATAGTGATGAAGAATTAGATGATTTAAGAACAAAGTTAGGTGAAGGTGCAAAATATTCTATCCAAAGATATAAAGGGTTAGGAGAAATGAATGCGGATCAATTATGGGAAACAACAATGGATCCTGAACACCGTATTTTAAATCGTATTGAATTAGATGAAGCGATGGAAGCTGATATGATTTTTGATGTATTAATGGGAGAAAAAGTTGAACCTCGTAGAGAATTTATTCAAGAAAATGCAAAATATGTAACTGATTTAGATATTTAGAAGGAGTAGAAAATGGATAATCAAGAAAAAGGAATTAGAAAAATTCAATTAACATCAGAAATGAAAACTTCTTTCATGAATTATGCCATGTCAGTTATCGTAGCACGTGCATTACCTGATGTAAGAGATGGAATGAAACCAGTTCAAAGACGTATTGTTTATGGTATGAATGAACTTGGTTGTTATAGTGATAAAGCGTATAAGAAATCTGCGCGTATCGTTGGGGAAGTTATGGGGAAATATCACCCTCATGGAGATTCTTCAATTTATGAAGCCTTAGTGAGAATGGCACAAGATTTCTCATATCGTTATATGCTTGTAGATGGTCATGGAAACTTTGGTTCAATTGACGGTGACGGCGCTGCCGCTATGCGTTATACTGAAGCGAGAATGTCTAAAATTTCAATGGAATTAATGAGAGATATCAATAAAGATACGATTGATTTTATTCCAAACTATGATGGTGAAGAAAGAGAACCATCGGTATTACCTTGTCGTATTCCTAACTTATTGGTCAATGGGACAACAGGAATCGCTGTTGGGATGGCTACAAATATGCCACCTCATAATATTGGTGAAGTGATTGATGCCGTTATTGCGGTAAGTAAAAATCCTGATATTACTGTTTTAGAATTAATGGAAAATTATATTCAAGGACCTGATTTTCCTACAGGAGGATATATTTTAGGAAAGAGTGCGATTAAAAAAGCCTATGAAACAGGTAATGGTTTAATCGTTATGCGTGCAAAAACAGAAATTGAAGAACATAAGGGAAGACAAAGAATCGTTGCTTATGAAATTCCTTATCAAGTAAATAAAGCAAGATTAGTCGAAAAGATTGCGCATTTAGCACGTGATAAAGTTGTTGAAGGTATTAGTGATGTTCGTGATGAATCAAACCGTGAAGGAATTCGAATTGTCATTGAATTAAAGAGAGATGTTCAAGCAGAAGTTATTTTAAATCAATTATATAAATTAACTTCTTTACAAACAACATTTGGTGTCAATAATATTGCTTTAGTTAATAATGAACCTAAAACTTTAACACTTAAAGAATTAATTCAATATTATTTACAACATCAAGAAGAAGTTATTCGTCGTAGAACACAATTTGAATTAAATAAAGCAGAAGCAAGAGCACATATTTTAGAAGGTTTAAAGAAAGCCTTAGATCATATCGATGAAATTATTCAATTAATTCGTACAAGTAGAACAACTGAAATCATTCAACAAAGATTAATGGATGAATTTGGAATGTCTGATAAACAAGCTAAAGCTGTAAGAGAAATGCAATTACAACGTTTAGCTGGTTTGGAAAGAGAAAAGATTGAAGAAGAATTAAATAATTTATTAATTACAATTGCTGATTTAAAAGATATTCTTGCTAATGAAGAACGTATCTTAGAAATCATTAGAAATGAATTATTAGAAATGAAAGAAAAATATGGTGATAAACGTCGTACTGAAATTATTCAAGGTACATTTGATATTGAAGATGAAGATTTAATTCCAGTAGAAGATGTTATTATTTCACTTACTAATAATGGTTATGTAAAACGTATGCCAGTAGATACTTATAAATCTCAAAACAGAGGTGGACGTGGTGTTAAAGGTATGTCAACAACACAAGATGATGTGATTAGTTCACTTATTCATATGTCAACACATGATGATTTATTGATCTTTACAAATAAAGGAAAGGTATACCGTTTGAAAGGATATAATATTCCTGAATTTGGTAGAACTGCTAAGGGATTACCAATTGTTAATATTTTAAATCTTGATAAAGATGAAAGTGTTAAATCATTAATTAATATTAATAAGAAAATGATTGAAGAAGATAAACATTGGTATTTATTCTTTGCTACTGAACAAGGTTTAGTTAAACGTGTTGATATTTCTGAATTTGAAAACATTAGACAAACTGGTAAGATTGCGATTAAGTTAAAAGAAGATGATGCTTTAGTTGGTGTTAAATTAACTAAAGGGGATGATGAAATCTTAATTGCTGCTAGTAATGGTAAACTTGTAAGATTCTCTGAAGGTCATGTTAGACCAATGGGAAGAAGTGCAAGTGGTGTAAGAGGTATTAATGTTGATGGTTCTAAAGTTATTGGTATGACAACAAACCGTGAAGGACAATTAATTATGGTTGTTACGGAAAAAGGTTATGGTAAGATGTCACCAATTGATGAATATCGTGTTTCTAATCGTGGTGGAAAAGGTGTTAAAACAATTAATGTTACTGAACGTAATGGACAAATTGTAGCGATTAGAGCAGTAGAAGGTAATGAAGATTTATTAATTATTACAGATGATGGTATTGTGATTCGTTTACCTATGGAACAAGTTAAAACAGCAGGACGTGCGACTCAAGGTGTAAGACTTATTAAAGTACATGATAGCAAGGTTTCTTCTGTGGAAGTTGTTGCTAAAAATGAAGAAGAAGTTGTAGAAGAAGGTGAAGAAGAGTCAGAGTAATCTGACTCTTTTAGAAATGAATGGAGAAGAATTAAAAAGATTGTTTAATCGTTTAGATCATTCAAAGTTTAGAAGTTCTTTTCATCTTGCTAAAAAGTATAAAGATTATTGTAATGAAAAAGGATTAGATGTTATAGAACAACACGCCAGAGATTTTATTTCTAAAAGAATAGCACCGGCTGTAATTTTAAATGATGGAAAGCAAACACCGATGAAAAATCATCCTGTGTTTATTGCTCAACATGCCACGGCTTCATGTTGTCGAGGGTGTTTATATAAGTGGTATCATATTAAGCCACATACACAGTTAAATGACAGTCAACAAGAGATGATTGTTCAAGTGATTATGGCTTGGATTAAAAGAGAATTGCAAAGAAAATAGCCATGATGTATAATCAAGGCAGTTATTAATAATATAAGGGGAAAGAAAATGATTGATATTAATTTAATTAGAGAAAATCCTACTTTAGTCAAAGAAAATATGAAGAAAAAATTTCAAGATGAAAAAGTTGGATTAGTAGATGAAGCTTATAAATTAGATAAAGATTATCGTGAAGTTGTCACAAGAGCAAGTGAAATTAGAAGTTTAAGAAATAAATATTCTAAAGAAATTGGTGCTTTAATGAGAGAAGGCAAAAGAGATGAAGCTGAAGAAATTAAAGCAAAAGTAACTTCTATGGCAGAAGAATTAAAAGATTTAGAAGTTAAAGAAGAAGAATATGGTAAAGAATTAAAAGAAATCATGATGAAAATACCAAATATCATTCATGATTCAGTACCTATTGGAAAAGATGATTCAGAAAACGTAGAAATTCAAAAATACGGAGATCCAGTTGTACCTGAGTATGAAATTCCATATCATGCTGATATCATTGCTCGTTTTAATGGTTTAGATAAAGAAGCTTCAGGTAGAACAAGTGGAAATGGTTTCTATTATTTAATGGGAGATATCGCTCGTTTATCATCAGCAATGCTTTCATACGCTAGAGATTTCATGATTGATAAAGGATTTACTTATTGTATTCCACCATTCATGATTCGTAGTGATGTTGTTACAGGTGTTATGTCATTTGATGAAATGGATGCCATGATGTATAAAATTGAAGGTGAAGATTTATACTTAATTGGAACTTCTGAACATAGTATGATTGGTAAATTTAAAGATCAAATCGTTAAAGAAGAAGAATTACCAATTACAATGACTTCTTATTCACCATGTTTTAGAAAAGAAGTAGGTGCTCATGGTATTGAAGAACGTGGTATTTATCGTGTTCATCAATTTGAAAAACAAGAAATGGTTGTTTTATGTAAACCAGAAGAAGCTATGGAATGGTATGACAAAATGTGGTCATATACAGTTGAATTATTTAGAAGTTTAGATATTCCAGTAAGAACATTAGAATGTTGTTCTGGAGATTTAGCTGATTTAAAAGTTAAATCATGTGATGTTGAAGCTTGGTCACCAAGACAACAAAAATATTTTGAAGTTGGTTCTTGTTCAACATTAGGAGATGCACAGGCTAGACGTTTAGGTATTCGTGCTAAAGGTGAAAATGGAAATTATTATGTTTCTACTTTAAATAATACAGTTTTAGCTTCAACAAGAGCAGTTATTGCTTTTATTGAAAATAACTATAATGAAGATGGATCTATTAATATTCCTGAAGCATTACGTCCTTATATGGGTGGTAAAGATATTATTATTCCTAAAAAATAGTCACTTCGGTGACTCTTTTTTATAGAAAGGTAAAAGAAAGATGGAATTATTTATAAGTGAAGCAGAAATTGAGGATGCTTCAATGATTATTGATTATTTAAATCAGGTTGGGGGAGAAAGTGATAACTTAACTTATGGTTTAAATGAATGTTATTTAAATGAATTTGAAGAAATGGAAGTTATTCAAGATTTTATTGGTCAAGAAAATAGCTTACTTTTATGTGGTTTTATTGATGATGAACTTGTTTCTTTATTATCTATTCAAGGTGAACAAAAAGAAAGATTAAAACATATTGGTCATTTTGCAATCACTGTTAAAAAAGAATATTGGAATATGGGGATTGCTTCAATGATGATGGAAGAAGCTTTAGAAATGATCAAAGAAACATCTTTAAAAGTTCTTGATTTGGAAGTGAAAGAGGATAATTTATCAGCTATTAATCTTTATAAAAAGTTTAATTTTCAAGAAATAGGGAGATATCCTCAAATGTTTAATGTCAACCAAAAGTATTATGATGCACTTTTAATGAATTTATATATTGATTAAAAATCTAAAATACGTTATAATCATATTTGCCATTACAATAGGCGGCTTCGAACCATGTCAGGACCGGAAGGTAGCAGCATTAAGAAGTACCGTCTATGTGTGATGGTCTTTATTTTTAGAGGAAAAAAAGATGAATGATGAAGAATATATGGAAATAGCTTATCAAGAAGCTTTAAAAGCATTAAAACATGATGATGTGCCAATTGGATGTATCATTGTAAAAGATGATCAAATTATTGCCCGTGCATATAATCAAAGAGAGTATTTAAATCAAACTTATGGTCATGCAGAAATGTTAGCTATTGAAGAAGCTTGTAAAAAAATAGGAAGATGGCGCTTAGATGAATGTACACTTTATACAACTTTAGAACCTTGTTTAATGTGTTCGGGAGCTATTATTCAAAGTCATATTCAAAGAGTTGTTTATGGTGCAAGTGATACAAGATGGATGTCTTTAGATAAATTGATTCATTTACCAGATCCTAAACTTAATTATATTCCCATGATTCAATCAGATATTTTAAAAGATAAATGTTCAAAGTTAATAAAAGACTATTTTAAAAAGAAACGTCAAAAGATATGATTACTCATATCTTTTTTTCGTGTATAATGTAGGAGATAGGAGTTGAGAATATGTCATATAAAGCCTTGTATCGTACTTATCGTCCGCAAACATTTGAAGATGTCGCTGGACAAAGTCATGTTACAATTACATTAAAAAATGCAATTAAAGAAAATAGAATAGCGCATGCTTATTTATTTGCTGGACCACGTGGAACAGGGAAAACAACGATTGCTAAAATATTAGCTAAAGCTATTAACTGTACAGGAGATCATCCTCCATGTAATGAATGTCCTAACTGTAAAGCAATTACTCAAGGGGATCATCCTGATGTTATTGAAATTGATGCGGCAAGTAATAATGGAGTCAATGAAGTTAGAGATTTGATAGATAAAGTAAAATATGCCCCTATTAATGCTAAATATAAAGTTTATATTATTGATGAAGTTCATATGATGACACCTGAAGCATTCAATGCTTTATTAAAAACATTAGAAGAACCACCAGCACATATCGTATTTATTCTAGCAACAACAGAACCACATAAAATTTTGCCAACTATTATTTCACGTTGTCAAAGATTTGATTTCAAACGTGTGGATGAACATGATATTATTAGTCGTTTGGAATATGTATTAAAAGAAGAAAATGTAGAATATGATGAAGAATCTCTTGAAATTATTTCTAAGTTGGCTGATGGGGGAATGAGGGATGCTTTAAGTATTTTAGAACAATGTTTAGCGTATGATAGACATTTAACAGTAGAAAATATTAATAAAGTTTATGGTTTATTAGCAAATGATGAAAAAATACGTTTAATTAAATTATTACTGACAAAGGATATGAAGAATGTTTTAAAAACATTAGATCATATGATGTCTTTAAGTATTGATTTAAAGAGATTGACACAAGATTTAATAGATGTTTTAAAAGATGTTATTATTTTTAAAAATACGCAAGATTTATCTTTATTATTTGTTTTGCATAAAAACGATATCCAACAAATTGTTCCTTATATATTAGTAGAAGAAGCATTTCAAATGATTGATATTTTTATGGATGCAAGTAGTCATTATGGACAGGCTGTAGATTCATCAACATATTTTGAATTAGCTTTATTAAAGATATGTAATCAAATTGAAAATGAACATAAAGAAGTTGTTGTAGAAGAACCAAAAGTTATTAAAAATGTTTCACATGAAACATTGGTTGAAGTTCAACAAGAAGAAGTGATTGAAAAACCAGTAGAAAAGATACAAGAACCAGTAATTGAACCTCAAGAAGATTTACAAGAAAAGGTAGAAGAAAAGAAAGAACCAAAAGTTGAACAAGTAGAAACTCCTGTGGAAGAAGCTAAAGAAGAAGTAAAAGAAGTAAAAACAACAGCTCAAATAGAAGTAGACTTTAATGACATTTTAAATATTTTAGTACAGGCGAAAAGAACAGTTTTAAATGATATTCAAGATAAATGGCCAGTTATTAGAAGATATTGTTATAATCTTAATACTGCTAAATATGCAAATATGCTATGTGATGCTAAACCTGTAGCTGCTGGTGAAAAAGGTTTTATTTTGACATTGAAATATCAACCAGAAGTGAATAGTATTAACTATACAGAAAATTATTATCCATTAAAAAATTTCTTAAAGGAAGTTTTAGGATCAGAATATGATTTTATTGCAGTAATGGAAGCAGATTGGCCAAATATGAGACAAAAATTTATTCAACTTAGTAAAGAAAAAAAATTACCACAACCACAACCAATTGTTTTACATCATATTGATGAATATCATGAACCGGTTGTAGAACTTACAGAAGCTCAACAATATGCGATTGATATGTTTGGTGATGAGATTGTTGAATTTGAAGAATAGGAGTGTATTATGAATTATCCAAAATCATTTACAGATTTAGTTGAATGTTTTAAAAGACTACCAGGAATAGGTGGTAAATCTGCAGAAAGATTAGCTTATCATGTTTTATCAATGGATAAAGAATATGTCCAAGAGTTTGCAAATGTGTTATCTCATTTTCAAGATAATATCCATTACTGTAAAAAATGTGGACATATTTGTGAAGGTGAACTTTGTGAAATTTGTAAAGATGAAACAAGGGATCAATCAGTTATTTGTGTTGTAGAAAGTCCTAAAGATGTTTTTGCTATGGAAAAGGTAAGAGAATATCATGGATTATATCATGTTTTACATGGGACGATTTCTATGATTGATGGTAAAACGATAGATGATTTAAATATTAATTCTTTATTTGAAAGACTTGATGGAGTTAAAGAAGTGATTATTGCAACGAATCCTACAAGAGAAGGTGAAACAACAGCATTGTTTCTAGCTAAGTTATTAGCGAAAAAAGGAATAGAAACAAGTAGAATTGCTAATGGATTACCAATAGGAAGTAATATTGATTATGCAGATGAATTAACATTATTAAAATCTTTAGAAGGAAGAAAGAAAATATAAGACCTTGCAAGAGGTCTTTTCTTGTTTAAATAGAAAAATCAGTTATAATAATGAAGAAAGAGGAGAGAAGTATTATGACAGGAAAGTTTATTACATTAGAAGGACCAGAAGGTAGTGGAAAAACAACAGTTTCTAAAGAACTTGCAAAAATATTAAATGAATCAGGATATAAAGTCTTACTTACAAGAGAACCAGGTGGGGTTGATATTGCTGAACAAATAAGAAATGTTATTTTAGATAAGAAAAATACAAAAATGGATGCACGTACAGAAGCTTTATTATATGCAGCAGCAAGAAGACAACATCTTGTAGAAAAAGTATTACCAGCTTTAAAAGAAGGGTATATTGTATTATGTGATCGTTTTGTAGATAGTTCACTTGCTTATCAAGGTGTTGCTAGAAATCTAGGAATTGATGAAGTTTATAATATGAATTTATTTGCGATAAACGATGTTATGCCAGATAAAACTTTATTTTTTGATATTGATTATAAAAAAGGATTAGAAAGAATTGAAGTTAATCAAAGAGAAACAAACCGATTAGATTTAGAAAAAAGTGATTTTCATAAAAATGTTTATGAAGGTTATTTAACAATTTGTAAACAATATAGTGATCGTATTGTAAAAATCAATGCAGATCAAAAGGTTGAAGATGTTGTACAAGATGCCTTAAAGGAAATTAAGAAAATATTATGATCAAAGATTATTTAAAAGAAAATCAACCTTTATTCTATAGAATTATTGAAAATGAATTTAACTTAAAAAAAATACCACATGCATTCTTACTTGTTGGAAATAATACTGATCAACCTTTACAGTTTCTAACAATGTCACTTATATGTAATGAAACCTTAGCTTGTGAACAATGTATAGATTGTCAAAAAGTATTAAACCATCAATATGCAGATATTATAGAAATTGATGGAGAAGAGGAAAGTATTAAAAAGAAACACATTGAAAATATACAAGAAACTTTCAAAAAGTCTTCTCTTGAAGGTAAGGCAAAAGTTTATATTTTAAAGAATGTTGAAAAAACAACCAAAGAAGCTATGAATGCTTTACTTAAAATATTAGAAGAACCAACAGAAGGTATTTATGCAATTTTTACAACTAAAAATATCAATCGTATTTTACCAACGATTATATCTAGATGTCAGGTTATAGAATTAAAACCAGATAATAAAGAAGTACTTAAAGAAAAATTGATTGCTAAAGGATATGAAGAAGAAAAAGCAAGTGTCTTATCTTATATTATTAAAGATGAAGATGATTTAGAAAATATAAATCAGGATAATTTTGATGATATTATGTTACAAGCAATTAATTTTGTTGAGGATTTATTTTTATATAGAGAAAATCTTATCATAAACACACAAATTCATATGCTTAAAGATCATAAAGAAAAGGAAAATATTAAATTATTTATTAATTTAATTATTCTTGCACTTAAGGATATGTTTCACGTGAAACAAAATGAAAAAGCTGTTTTTTGTAATCACGTAGAATTTTTTAATTCACTAACATATGATAACAATGATATAATAAAGAAAATTGAATTATTATTAGAAACATCATACTTATTAGATACAAATGCTAATATTCCATTACTTATGGATAGTATGATGTATAGAATATAGAAAGGAATTTATATGGAAGAAATTAAACTTGCAAGTGTAAAATTTAAAAGTGCTGGTAAGATCTATTATTTTTCCACAAATTTAAAATTAAAAAAAGATGACCGAGTAGTTGTAGAAACTGCTAGAGGATTAGAACTTGGAGAAATATCACAGGAATTAAAAGATATATCAGAATTTAATTTAGATACAGAATTAAAAAAGATAGTTAGAAAAGCTACAAAAAAAGATATAGAAAATTATCAAAAAAATGTTAAGGATGCAAAACAAGCATTAGTAACATGTAAAGAAATTGTTTCAAGATATGATGTTAATATGCAACTTACTAATTGTGAATATACATTAGATAAAGCAAAAGTTATTTTTATGTATACTTCCGATGATCGTGTTGATTTTAGGGAACTATTAAAGGAATTAGCTGTTGTTTTCAAATGTAGAATAGAGTTAAGACAAATTGGTCCAAGAGATAAAGCAAAAGTAATTGGTGGAATTGGAACATGTGGTTTACCATTATGTTGTTCAACTCTTTTAGGAGAATTTAATGGAGTTTCTATTAATATGGCTAAAAATCAAATGTTAGCAATTAATATAGAAAAAATATCAGGTGCATGTGGAAGATTAATGTGTTGTTTAAAATATGAAGATGAAATTTATTCTTTAGAAAAAGAACGTTTTCCTAAAATAGGTTCACATGTAAAATATCAAGATAAAGATGTAAAAGTAACAGGATTAAATGTTATTAATGATCTTGTTAAAATTGAAACAAATAATGGAATTGTATTCGTTGGTTTAGACGAAATTAAATTTGATAAAAATAATCATGCAGGAAAGAAAAATGGAAAACCAAGAAGTCATTAATTATTTATTAGCACATAATGATTTGAAAATTATCCAAAGAAAAGATATGTTTAACTTTTCTTTGGATACTGTTTTATTATCACAGTTTTGTACAATCAATAAAGATGTAAAAAATATTGTTGATTTTGGTACAAATAATGCGGCTATTCCATTATTGCTTTCAAAAAGAACACCTAAAAAAATTATAGGTATAGAAATTCAAGATGAAGCGGTTGATCTTGCTAGAAGAAATGTTGAGTTGAATGATTTAAATGACCAAATCGAAGTCGTTCATGGAGATATTAAAGATGTTGTCAAAGAGTTACCAAAAGCACAGCTGATTGTTTGTAATCCACCATTTTTTAAAGTAGGGGAAAATAGTAATTTAAATGATAATAAATATTTAACAATAGCACGTCATGAAATAAAAATTGATTTAGAAGGTATTATTTCAGCGGCAGCTTATTTATTAGACAACAAAGGAAGATTTGCAATTGTTCATCGACCTGATCGTATGATTGATATTTTAAATATTATGCAAAAATATGATATTGAACCTAAAAGAATACGTTTTGTATATCCTAAAATGAATAGAGATTCACATGTCTTATTAGTAGAAGGAATGTATAAAGGAAAAAAAGGATTAAAAATCGAACCACCATTATATGCACATAATGATGATGGAAGTTACAGTAATGAAGTAAGAAGAATGTTTGGAGAGAAGATAGATGAATAGACAAAAGAGTTTTGAAAATGAAAGACCAACATTATATTTAGTAGCAACACCTATTGGTAATTTAGATGAAATGACATATCGATCTATTAATACTTTAAAAAATGTAAAATATATTGCTGCAGAAGATACAAGAAATACTGTTAAGCTTTTAAATCATTTTGAAATTTCAACAAAACTTATTTCTCATCATGAACATAACATAAAACAATCAATTCCTAAACTTATACAATTATTAGAAGAAGGAAATGATATTGCTTTAGTAAGTGATGCTGGTTATCCTGCTATTTCTGATCCTGGATATGAATTAGTTAAAGAAGCAATAGAACATGAAATAAATGTTGTTCCTATTTCAGGATGTAATGCTTGTTTAGATGCTTTAGTTGTTTCAGGAATTGCTCCACAACCATTTATGTTTTATGGTTTTTTAGATCATTTAGATAAGAAAAAGAAAAAAGAATTAATTGATTTAAAGAAATATAAAGAAACAATTGTTTTTTATGAATCACCACATAGAATTAAAAAAACATTAAATTTAATGTTAGATATTCTAGGAGATAGAAATATTGCTTTATGTAGAGAAATTACTAAAAAACATGAAGAAATCATTAGAGGTCATATTTCTGAAATTATTTCTATTGTAGAAGAATTAAAAGGAGAAATGGTTATTGTTGTTGAAGGTAGTCAAGAAGTAGAAGAAGAAATAACTTTTGAAACAACAATCAAGGAAGACGTAGATATGTATATTGAAAAAGGAATGTCTACTAAAGATGCAATTAAAGAAGTTGCTAAACAAAGAAATCTTAATAAAAATAGTGTTTATCAAGAATACCATTCTAAATAATGGTATTTTTTTGTTTCACGTGAAACAAAAGATAAAATTATATATTTGTGGTATACTATAAGCAGGAGGAACAAGGAAATATGTATAGTAAACAAAACTACAATTATGGTAGACATGGAAGGAAAAGAAAATTAAAACCAATACCTGTAATTATTACATTATTGATTGTGATATTAATATTGGGAGGTATTTATTTTTTACTATTTAATGGGAAAAATAAATATGAAGATTATAATACTTATAATGAAACAAATAAACAATATGGAACAGTACAACATTATGAAAAAGAAAATGATGATTTTTACATTTCATTATACTATCCTAAATTAAAAGAAAAGAATTTAAATAAAATTATTAAAGAATCATATAGCACATATTTAAAATCAGAAAAAAAGAAAAAGGATCAAAAAGATATATTATATCTAGATTACTCTTGTAAAAAGATTTATAAACAATATGTTGTTGTTGAATTAGATTATAAGCGTATTAATGAAGATAAGACAAAAACAAAAGCAACAAAATCTATAATGACATATGATTGTAAAACAAATCAATTGTTAACATTAAAAGATTGTTTACATGGTAAATATGGTGATTTATTAAATACTTTAGGAGTGAGTGAGTATGATAAAGAATCAACTTCTATTAAAGTAGATCAAGATAGTTTTACATATTTTACAGATCAAAAACTAAAAAATAAAATTACTATTAATTATAAAGAAAATAAAGATTACATAAAATTAGCAAATAAAAATATTCCATCTAATGCACCATTAGATGTCAAAGCACCTAAGTTAATGAAAGTAGATCCAAAGAAAAAAATGGTTGCTATTACATTGGATGATGGACCACATAAAACATTAACAGAAAGAGCAATGAATGCATTTGAAAAATATAATGGTCGAGGAACATTCTTCGAATTAGGTCAAAACATGAATCTTTATCCAGATATTGTTAAATCAGTTTATGAAAGAGGACATGAGATAGCAAGTCATACATATCAACATGCACAACTTACAAAATTAGATGCTACTGCTTTAGATGAAGAAATTAAGAAAACACAAGAAGCATGTTTTAAAGCCTGTGGAACAGAACCAACATTAATAAGACCACCTTATGGAGCAAAAAATGATACAGTTAAGTCTGCATTCTATTCTTATGGATTAAGTATGATTTTATGGGATGGAGATACAGAAGATTGGCGTTATAGTAAAGTAACAAATGGTGCTCAAATTGTATGTGATAATATTATTAGAGATGCTAAAGCAAAAACTGGTGATGGTAATATTGTCTTGATTCATGATATTCATGAAAATTCTGTTGCTGGATTAGAAATGGCTTTAGATCAATTAAGTAAAGAAGGTTATCAATTCGTTACTGTATCAGATTTATTAAAATATAAAGGACATTCTGAATATAAATAGTATAGTTTAGGCTATACTATTTTTGTTTCACGTGAAACATATTTTCTTTCAATGAAACTCATTGACATTGATTTAAGGGTTTGATAAAGTTAATAAGGATACAATAAATACGAAGAATGGAAGATGTTAAAGCAAGACATTTAGAGAGCTGATGGCTGGTGAAAATCAGTATGTTAAACTTTAAGAGATGGCCCAGGAGTAGTTATTTCAAATAGTTAGAAATAATCGTTAACTGCGTTAAAGTTTTGAGTGACACAGCAATGTGTAAAAAAGGTGGTACCGCGATTATTCGTCCTTTTATAAGGGCGTTTTTTATTTTTATAAAGGAGATTAGAAGATGAAAGACGAAAAAGATTATTATCTTACAACAGCAATTACTTATACTTCAGGTAAACCTCATATTGGAAATACTTATGAAATTATTTTAGCTGATGCAATTGCTCGTTTTAAAAGACAAGAAGGGTACAATGTTCGATTCCAAACAGGAACAGATGAACATGGACAAAAAATTGAAATTAAAGCTAAAGAAGCAGGAATTGAACCTAAGCAATATGTAGATCAAGTTGCAGGTGTAGTTAAAAATATTTGGGATATGATGGATACATCATATGATCGATTCATGAGAACAACTGATGAATATCATGAAAAACAAGTACAAAAAATCTTTAAAAAATTATATGACAAAGGTGATATTTATTTAGGTCATTATGAAGGTAAATATTGTACAGCATGCGAATCATTCTTTACTGAATCACAATTAGTTGATGGTAAATGTCCTGATTGTGGGGGAGATGTTCATGATGCTAAAGAAGAAGCATACTTCTTTAAATTATCTAAATATCAAGATCGTTTAATTAAACATATCGAAGATCATCCAGAATTTATTCAACCAGTTTCAAGAAAAAATGAAATGATGAATAACTTCTTAAAACCTGGATTACAAGATTTATGTGTTTCTAGAACATCATTTAAATGGTCTATTCCAGTTGATTTTGATCCTAAACATGTTGTTTATGTATGGATTGATGCCTTAACAAACTATATTACAGGACTTGGATATGATGCAGATGGAAATCATGGTGAATTATATAAAAAATACTGGCCTGCTGATTTACATTTAATTGGTAAAGATATCGTTCGATTCCACACAATTTATTGGCCAATTATGTTAATGGCATTAGATATTCCATTACCTAAACAAGTATTTGGACATCCATGGTTATTACAAGGTGAAAGTAAAATGTCCAAATCAAAAGGAAATGTTATCTATGCAGATGATTTAGTAGATATCTTTGGTGTTGATGCAGTAAGATATTTCGTATTACATGAAATTCCATATGATAATGATGGAAGTATTACATGGGATTTATTAGTAGAAAGAATTAATAGTGATCTTGCTAACGTTTTAGGAAACTTAGTTAATAGAACAATTGCTATGTCTAATAAATACTTTGGTGGTATTGTAGAAAACAAAAACGTATGCGAAGACGTAGATCAAGAATTAAAAGATTTAGCGTTAGCTATGCCAGCTAAATCTATTGCTAAAATGGATGAATTCAAAGCATCTAATGCTTTAGATGAAATCTTTAATTTATTAAGAAGAACAAATAAATATATTGATGAAACAATGCCATGGGCATTAGCTAAAGATGAAACTAAAAAAGATCGTCTAGCTACAGTGTTATATAACTTAATCGAATCAATTCGTTTCTCAGCAGTTATGTTATATCCATATATACCTTCAACAGCTACAAAAATCTTAGATCAAATTAATACAGATCAACGCGATTTTGAAAGTTTAAAAGAATTTGGAAACTATGCATCAGGAACAAAAGTAGTTGAAAAACCTGAAATGTTATTTGCTAGATTAGACCCAAAAGAAGTTGCTAAAAAAGTAGAAGTTATTGAAGCAAAACAAAAAGCTTCTATCAAAGCTGTAAAAGAAAAGAAAGAAAAAGAAGCTAAAGAATCAAAAGAAGAAATTACAATTGATGACTTCTCTAAAATTCAATTAAAAGTAGGAAAAGTTATTAAATGTGAAAAACATCCAAATGCTGATAAATTATTAGTAAGCCAAATTGATGTTGGTGAAGAAACGCCAAGACAAATCGTAAGTGGTATTGCTGATGTTTATTCACCAGAAGAATTCATTGGTAAAAAAGTTATTGTTGTCACAAACTTAAAACCAGCTAAATTAAGAGGTGTAGAATCTCAAGGTATGGTTCTTGCCGGTGGAGATAAAAAAGTATTAGGTGTTGTAGATGCAGGAGATTTACCAGTAGGTACAACAATCAGATAATCTAAAATCGCATGATTTCATGCGATTTTTTTCTATTCTGTCTATATTTTTTTTATCAATTATAATATAATATCCAAGTACAAAGTAAAATTGAATAATATTTATAGGTTTTAAATATTTAATATTTAAATTAAAAAGGAATCAGGTGAAATACCTGAACGGTCCCGCCGCCGTAATGTGGAGAATAAACATCAATGTCACTGGGAAACTGGGAAGACGTTTAAACAATGAAACAGAGTCGGAATACTTGCCTATATCTAAGGATACACTTTACGGAGTATAAAGTAGTTCTTCTAGATGAACTAGGATAGCTATGCCTAGTTTTTATTTAGGAGTTATTTAATTTGAAAGGGGAAAGAATATGAAAATGAAAAAAATTGTATGCAGTTTAATGATTTCTGTATTATGTTTCATGACTGCAATATCTGGTGTATCAGCAGCATCTTATGATACATCTAAAATTGATACTGCTTATTCTAAAGTTATTGAATATTATAAAAATAACAGTAATTTAGATAATGCAGATAAAATTCTTGCTGTTGAATCTTTAGGATTAGAAGCAGAAAGTAATCAATTTGATATTTCTTCAGTAGATTTTAGTAAAACATCACTTTCTAAAAAAATTGTAACAGAAGTTTTATTAGGAATTGATCCTACAGAAGACAAAGAAACATTAGAAAGCCAAATTGATGAAAATGGTAATGTTGAAGGTAGCTGGGGAGCTTCTTCAGATATTTGGACATTATATGCTTTATATGCTACATCATCAGAAAAAACAAATTTACTTGCTGATAAGTTAAATACAGATTTAGCATCATCTAGTGTTTGTGGTTATGAATGGGGTGGAGTTTACTATGCTGACTATGATACTACAGGATGGGTTATCGAAGGTTTAGCAGTTGTTAATAAAGAAAAATATGCCACTACTATTAATAAAGCAATTGATTATATAAAAAGTAATACAACTGTAACAACAACAGGATGGATTACTACTGATAATGTAGATACTCAATCTCAAGTATTAGAAGGAATGTTCGCCTATGATACAAATAGTTTATTAAATGATAGCTATACTATTCATCCAATAGATTGTCTTTTAAATACACAATTAAGCGATGGGTCATTCCCAAGTGGTTATAATGCAGAATATACAACTGCAGAAGTAGCTAAAACATTAGGTACATATAAAAATGGTTCAGTTTTTGAAAAAGCAAAAAAAGCTTATGATAAAATGATGAATCCAGAACAACCTGATAACACAAAACCAGCACAACCAACAGATACAAAAAAAGATAGCCAATCTACAAATAAAGTTGAAACAACAAATCAAAAAACAACTTCAGTAAAAACTGGAGATGAAACTAATGTTGTTATCTTTGTTTCATTATCAATGGTGTCTGGTGGATTATTCTTAGTATTAAGAAAAGAATATGAAAGAGTTCATTAATAAAATAAAAAATATGGATAAAACAAAAAGAATTGTAATATTATTTATTACAATTTCTTTTGTTTTTATTGGTAGTTTTTCTATTTATAATGGTGTTACTGGAAATTATAAAACCAATCAAGTAGCACAAGTAGACACTACAAAAAATAAGAAAGAAAAAAATACTAAGGAAACTAAAAAAGAAGAGAAACAAGAGACAACTGATCAAACACAAGAAACAAGTGAATCTACACAAAATGACAGTCAATCATCAACACAATCAACAGATGAAACAAAAACAAATGATGAAAATAAATCAAATAGTAAATCATCATCTACAACTCAAAGCAATAGTAAAAGTAGTAGTGCAGGTCATTCTCAAAGTTCTACAAATCAATCTCAATCAAATAGTGGACAAACAAGTAATAATCAGTTAAATAATTCATCAACCAATAGTTCATCGAATCAACAACCAACTAATGAAAAAATTACAATAAATATTCAAGTAATTGGAATGGGAAATACAATGATGGCTGGTACTTTAAATGTTGATAAAAATAGTAATGCTTTAAGTGTATTAAAAATTATAGCAGCTAAAAATGGTAAAGAAGTTGAAGGTAGTGATTATTATGTTTCAGGAATAGGTGGTTTAAAAGAAAAGCAACATGGGCCAATGTCTGGATGGATGTATAGTGTTAATGGTGTTGCGCCTAATAAGGCAGCAATTAAATATGATTTAAAAGATGGTGATAAAGTTGTTTGGTATTATGTTAACTACGAATAGGAGAATATATGCATTCAAGTAAAGTAAAAGAAATTAGTTTAATAGGAATATTAGCAGCTGTTAATATTGCCTCTCGTATATACCTACAAGCATTACCTAATATTAAACCTGTAACATCTATTATTATTATTTCAGTAATGTTATTTGGTTTAGGATTTGGTGTGAAGTTGAGTATTGTAACGACTGTTGTTTCTAATTTGTTTTTAGGAATGGGAACATGGACTTTCTTTCAAATACTTGCGTGGGTTGTTATTTGTTTGATTACACAGGTTTTATTAGATTTTTTAAAGAAGATACATAAGGAACCAAAACTGTTTCCTATGGCTATCTTTTCCTTTTTTATGGGGTATGTCTTTGGTATTGTTGTTTCTCTAGAACAATTAATGTTAGGTGGTCCTTCTTTATATATTGTTTATTATATGGCAGGATTATTATTTGATACTTTTCATGCAGTAGGAAATTTTTGTTTTTATTTAATATGTGCACCTATTTTAATGAAAGTATTAAAAAAGGAATCAGAAAGAATAAGATTAAAACAAGACTAAGTTCTTGTTTTTCTTTTTGATTGAATTATAATAAAGTAAGAATTTATCATGAAAGGATGATTTTATGATCGTAAATGAAGAAGCAGTTAAAAAGATATTAGAGGAAGTAAAACCAGCAAAACTTGTTGCAGCAACAAAATATGTAGATGTTCATGAAATAGAAAAATTAGAAGAATTAGGTGTAACATGTTTTGGTGAAAACAGAGTACAAGCTTTCTTAGAAAAATATGAGAAATATCATGGCAATGGTGAATTTCAATTTATTGGAACATTACAACCTAATAAAGTTAAATATATTATTGATAAAGTAACTTTAATTCATGCAGTAGATCGTTATTCTTTATTAAAAGAAATTGAAAAACAAGCCGCTAAAAGAGATTTAGAAATGCCTGTTTTAATTCAAGTAAATATTGCTAAAGAAGAAAGTAAACATGGTTTTGAAGTAGAAGAAATTGATGAAGTATTTAATAGTTTAAAAGATTATCCTCATGTAAAAGTAAGAGGACTTATGATGATGGCACCACATATTGAAAGTAGTGAAACTGAAAAGTATTTTAAAATGACACAAGAGCTTTTACAAAGACTTCAAAAAGATTATCCAATGTATCAATTGGATCAGTTATCAATGGGAATGTCTAATGATTATCATGAAGCTTTAAAACATGGATCAACAATGATTAGAATTGGAAGTGCTTTATTTAAATAGATATGAAAATATCTATTTTTTTGTTTAAATAATAAAATTTCAAATAATTTGACATAGTGTGACAAAAGCGTATAATGTTAGCAGCCGAACAAAAAAGGAGACATTTATGGAACATCGAATAGGAATGGAGATAAGAGTTTTATCTAAATATATGGGACGTTATTTAGATGATATTCATGGTATTGATTGTATGTTATCAGGACCGCAGGGGTTAATTCTTATTTATTTATGTGAAAATGATGAAGAAGTTTATCAAAAAGACATAGAAAAATATTTTAATATTAGAAGATCAACTGCAACAGGTCTTTTAAATTCTTTAGAAAAGAACGGATATATCACAAAAGAACCTGTTGAAAATGATAAACGTATGAAAAAAATCAAAGCAACTGAACATGCGTATAGTACAGTAGAAAAGATTGATAATCATGTTATTCAATTAGAAAAAATTATGTTAGATGGAATTGATGAAAAAGAAGTGAAACAATTTAGAGATACAATTTCTAAAATGACACTTAATTTAGTAAAGGAGTCAAAAAATGGATAAATTATATTACATGGGAATTGATGTTGGATCAACAACAGTAAAATTATATGTGGAAGATCAAGAACATCAATGTATCTATTCAAAATATCAAAGACACTATTCTGATGTTAAACCAGCAATAGAAAGTCTAATTAAAGAAGTTCAAGAACACTATGGAAACTTACCAGTTAAAGTAGTGATGACAGGTTCAGGTGGTTTATCATTGTCAAATCATTTAAATGTAGAATTTGTTCAAGAAGTTATTGCTTGTACTAAGACAGTAGAAATATATATTCCTGAATGTGATGTTGCTATCGAATTAGGTGGAGAAGATGCAAAAATCACTTATTTTGAATCAACTCTTGAACAAAGAATGAACGGAACTTGTGCAGGTGGTACAGGAGCTTTTATTGATCAAATGGCTTCTTTATTACAAACAGATGCTGCAGGATTAAATGAACTAGCTAAAAACTATGAAACAATTTATCCAATTGCTTCTCGTTGTGGTGTATTTGCGAAAACAGATATTCAACCATTAATTAATGAAGGTGCAGCAAGAGAAGATATTGCTATTTCTATTTTCCAAGCAGTTGTTAATCAAACAATTAGTGGTCTTGCTTGTGGTAAACCTATTCGTGGTAAAGTTGCTTTCTTAGGTGGTCCTCTTTATTTCTTAGATCAATTACGTGCACGTTTTATTGAATCATTAAATTTAAAAGATGAAGATGTTATTTTCCCTCAAAACTCTCAATTATTCGTTGCTATGGGAGCTTGTTTACTTGCTAGAGAAGATAAAATTAAACAAACAAGTATAGATGAATTAGTGAATATTTTAGATTCATTAAAAGATGGTATTTCTGATGAAACAGATACTTTGAAACCATTATTTGAAACAGAAAAAGATCGTATTGAATTTAGAAATAGACACTACCGTACAAAAGTAAAGAAAAGAGATTTAAATACATATCAAGGAAAAGCTTTCTTAGGTGTAGATGTTGGTTCGACAACATCTAAAGCTGTACTAGTTGATGAAGATGGTTCTGTATTATACACATTCTATTCATCTAATGAAGGAAATCCTATTGAAGTCGTACGTAAAATCTTAAAAGAAATCTATGAAATCTTACCTAAAGGAGTAGAACTTGTTCATGCTGGGTCAACTGGATATGGTGAAGCTTTAATTAAATCTGCATTTAAAATGGATGTCAGTGAAGTAGAAACAATCTCTCACTTTACAGCCGCTAAATATTTTAAAGATGATGTTTCATTTATCTTAGACATCGGTGGACAAGATATGAAAGCAATCAAGATCGAAGATGGTATTATTCAAGATATCTTATTAAATGAAGCTTGTTCATCAGGATGTGGATCATTTATTGAAACATTCGCAAAATCATTAGGATACAATGTTGCTGATTTCGCTAATCTAGCTTTACAATCAACAGCACCAATTGATTTAGGATCACGTTGTACTGTATTTATGAACTCTAAAGTAAAACAAGCACAAAAAGAAGGAGCTAAGATTGAAGATATTTCTGCAGGTCTTGCTTATTCTGTTATTAAAAATGCTTTATATAAAGTTATTAAATTACGTTCGCCTGAAAGTATTGGTAAATCAGTATTAGTACAAGGTGGAACATTCTATAATGAATCTGTTTTAAGAGCTTTTGAACAAGAAACAGGAATCAAAGCGATTCGTCCAGATATCGCTGGATTAATGGGTGCTTTTGGTATTGCTTTAATTGCTAGAGAAAGATATCAAGGACAAGGAACAACATTACTTAATAAGGAACAAGTTGATGCTTTCGGCTATGAAAGTACCATTCGTTATTGTCAAAAATGTACAAATCATTGTATGTTAACAGTTTCTTCATTTAATGATGGTAGTGAACATATCAGTGGAAACAGATGTGAAAGAGGAGCAAACTTACCTCCTAAATCAAAACAATTACCAAACTTATATGATTATAAATATCGTCGAGTTTTCAATTATCGTTCATTAACGGCTAAAGAAGCAAAACGTGGAACAGTAGGTATTCCTCGTGTCTTGAATATGTATGAAAATTATCCTTTCTGGCATACATTATTTACTGATTTAAAATTTAGAGTGGTATTATCACCAAGATCAAGTAAAAAAATCTATGAAAAAGGAATTGAATCTATTCCATCAGAAAGTGTATGTTATCCAGCTAAATTATCACATGGACATATTGAAAGTTTAATTGAAAAAGGAATTAAATATATTTTCTATCCTTCAGTAGCTTATGAAAGAAAAGAAAATGTTACTCAAGGAAATCATTACAACTGTCCAGTCGTAACTTCTTATCCAGAAGTTATTAGAAATAACGTAGATAACTTAGAAACAAATGAAATCATCTTTAGAAATCCATTCATGGATTTAAGTAACCGAAAAACAATGTTTACAAACTTAAAAGATGAATTTAAATCATTTGGAATTAGTGATAAAGAATTAAAAGCAGCAATTGAACATGCTTATGAAGAACTACAACAATGCCGTTTAGATATTCAAGGAGAAGGGGAAACAGTCCTTGCATATTTAAAAGAAAATAATATGACAGGTGTTGTTTTATCAGGTAGACCATACCATGTTGATCCAGAAATCAACCATGGATTGGCTGATTTAATTACTGGTGAAGGCATGGCTGTTTTAACAGAAGACAGTGTTTGTCACTTAGATAAAGAATTAGAAGAATTACGTGTTGTGGATCAATGGACATATCATTCAAGAATGTATCATGCAGCTTCATTTGTTTCATCACAACCTAATTTACAATTAATTCAATTAACATCATTTGGTTGTGGGTTAGATGCTGTAACATCAGATCAAGTAGCTGAAATCTTAAATGCGAGAAATAAGATTTATACACTTATTAAAATTGATGAAGGAAGTAACTTAGGTGCTATTCGTATCCGTATCCGTTCCTTAAAAGCAACAATTGATAAACAAGAAAATAAAGAAATTGATTTATCTAAAAAATATAAACCAGTGAAAGTACCATTCACTAAAGAAATGAAAGATGATCGTTGGACAATCCTTTGTCCACAAATGTCACCAATCCATTTCCAATTTGTTGAAAAAGCAATGCAAGAAAGTGGTTATAACTTAAAAGTCTTACCATCAGTAGATAAAGGAGCTACAGAAGCTGGATTAAAATATGTCAACAATGATGCCTGCTATCCAAGTATCCTTGTTGCTGGACAAATGATGGAAGCTTTAACAAGTGGTGAATATGATGTTAATAAAACAGCCTTGATCATCTCACAAACAGGTGGTGGATGTCGTGCCACAAACTATATCGGATTTATCCGTAAAGCTTTAAAAGATGCTGGTTTAGAACAAGTACCAGTTATCAGTGCCAACTTACAAGGTATTGAATCAAACCCAGGATTTAAAATTACTTATCCTCTTGCTAAGAAAGTTATTATCGGTGCAATGTATGGAGATTTATTCATGAGAGTCCTTTATCGTGTAAGACCTTATGAAAAAGAAAAAGGAAGTGCTAATAGACTTTACCAATCATGGGTAGAAAAATGTATGAAAAATATTGAAACAGGTAGCATGAAAGAATTTAAGAAAAATGTTTATCAAATCGTAAAAGATTTTGATGAATTACCATTATTAGATATTAAAAAACCAAGAGTTGGTTTAGTAGGAGAAATCCTTGTTAAATTCCATCCAACTGCTAATAATCAAATTGTTGATATTATTGAAAGAGAAGGTGGAGAAGCAGTTATGCCTGATTTAATTGATTTCTTCCAATATTGTTTCTATTCAACAACATTTGAAAGAAAACATTTCAATGCGACAGCTAAAGCTGCTAAGCTATGTGAATTCGCAGTTAAAGCCGTTGATTTCTTAAGAAAAGATATGATCAAAGCTTTAGAAAAATCAAAACGTTTTGCTCCACCAACATCTATTGAACATTTAGCTGATAAAGCTAAAGAAGTTGTTTCAATTGGTAACCAAACAGGTGAAGGTTGGTTCTTAACTGGTGAAATGATTGAACTTATTGAAAGTGGAGCACCAAATATTGTATGTATGCAACCATTTGGATGTTTACCAAACCATGTTACAGGTAAAGGTGCTATTAAGGCTTTAAGAAAGAAATATCCTCAAAGTAACATTGTAGCTGTTGACTACGATCCAGGAGCTAGTGAAGTTAACCAATTAAATCGTATTAAATTAATGCTTTCAACAGCTTTTAAAAATTTAGATAAATAAAAAATAGTGGTTCATACGAACCACTATTTTACTACCTTTATATTTTGACAAGATTGCAAGTTGATAACATGATATTTGTTTTATTGATTGAATAATGATTTTTAATTGAACAGATAATCAAACTATCACGGCTTTCTTTATAGGATAATGTTTCACATTCAGCAAGAGAAAGCATAAAGTTTGTTTTCTTTAAATCAATATTTAAAACTAAACTCATTTGAATAAGATCATCTCTTTGAGGTGGAATTTTTCCATTAAGAATACCATTCAAAGTATTTTCATCAATTTTTGTTTCATTATATAACTTGATTGTAGGAATACAGTAATATCCTAATAAAGCATAAAAATAAGTTAAAAAATCTAAATCTGGAAATTCGTGTTTTACTTCATCAATATTGGCACATGTATCAACAAGCATAAATAATCTATCGGCATTCATCATATCACCTACTTATTATAATTTTAACCCCTTTTAAATCATTGAACAAGTTTAAAAATATTTATTTTACTAATAATATTTTATAATAATATTTTTAAAAAGATTGTAGAAAAAAAGAAGTTAAAAAAGGATATAAAATCTAAATAATTTGCATAAAATAGTATAAAAGAGTATGATATGAATAAGAAGGGGATGTTTATTATGTGCTTAGGATTATTAATGATGCTCTTGGCAGGTAGTGTAGTTTATTTTGGTAAGAGTTATTTTGAATATAAATTGAGGGAAGAGTAATCTAGCATTCGCTAGATTATTTTTTTTAAAATGAAAAAACTGATTAGTCTACTTGTATTATTTTTATTATGTGGATGTTTTCCACAATCTTACCAAAGTATAGAAAATAAATTTAAACAAGATCAATGTTTTAAATATCATTATCAGCTTTTAAATAAAAAACAAAAACTACTTTATCAAATAATTTATAATATTGCTTATACAAGAAAACAAAATATTTATATTAAAGAAAAAGAGATAGATAAAGTAAGTAAAATTGTTAATGCAGTTTTAAAGGATCATCCAGAGTTATTTTATATTAAGGAATGGTCTCTTAATACAAAAGGTCTTTTTAATTTTGAATATAGTATGAAAGAAAAAGAAATTCTTAAAGATCAAAAAAGGATAAAGAAAATTGTCAAACAACTAAAAGAGGATACACAAGATTTAAAATCCTATCAAAAAATAAAATATATTTATGATGACGTTATTACTCATTGTAAGTATAATGAACAAGCAAAATATAATCAAGAAATAATCAGTGTTCTTATTAATCATCAATCAGTTTGTAGTGGTTATGCAAAAACAATGCAATATCTACTCAATCAATTGCATTTTAAAGCAACATTTTTAACAGGGAAAACAATAAAAGGAAGAAAAGACAAACATGCAATAAATATGATAAAATATGACAATGATTATTATTATATAGATGCAACCTGGGGTGATTTAGTATTAGATGATGAGGAAATCATCAATAATAATTATTTGATGTTTGATAGTCAAACAATGAAACAAATGTATGATTTAGATGATCATTATAAAATAACTAAAAATGATAAACATACTTATTTTAAAGAAGAAGGGTTGTATTTTGATTTATATCAATTAAATACTTTAAAAGCTAAAATAAATAAAAATCAAAGAGAATGTTATTTTCAATTTTCAAATGAAGTATATAATGATGCTAAAGAAAGATTAACAAAAAAAGGAGATGCCTATCGTTTAATAGAAGGGGTAGATCATATTCAATATATCACGAATGATCAATTGAAGACGATTTATTTAAAATGGTAAAGTTATGAAAAGAATTAATGAAATTGTTGTTGTTGAAGGAAAAACAGATAGCCAATTATTAAAAGAATTATATGATGTAGATACTATTGAAACACATGGACTAGGATTAGATGATAAAACATTAGAGCTTATTAAAGAGGCTAGTAAGACAAGAGGTGTTATTGTTTTAACAGATCCAGATTATCCAGGTTTAAGGATTAGAAACCAAGTGGAGAAATATGTACAAAATTGTAAACATGCTTTTGTTGATAGAAAAGATGCAATTGGTAAAAAGAAACTAGGTATTGCTGAAGCAAATAAAGAATCTGTAAAGAAAGCAATTGAAAATGTTGTTACATTTTCAAATCAAGAAGAAAGTATTTCTTGGAAAGAGTTTTTAGAATTAGATATTATTGGAGATAAAAAGAAAAGATTAAAGATTTATGATTTATTTCATTTAGGATATGGCAATGCAAAAACTTTGTTTAAAAGATTAAATATGGTGGGTATTTCCAGGGAAATGATAGAGAAGGAGTTAGAGAATGAAGGATATAGCGACTAAAAGTACAACTCAATATATATTAGATAAATATGATTTATATCCTAAAAAGAAATATGGGCAAAACTTTTTAATTGATCCTCATGTCGTAGAAAAAATCGTTCGTTGTTCAAGTGTTAATGAAAAATGTGCAGTGATTGAAGTAGGACCTGGAATTGGTGCTTTAACTCAAGTATTAGCACGTTATGCAGGATATGTAAGAAGCTATGAAATAGATACACGTTTTAAAGGAGTCTATGAAGAGTTTTTAAATCAGGAAAATATTGAGATTGTTTTTGAAGATTTTTTAAAAGTAAATTTAGAGGATTTAATGACTTTAAAGGATAAGTATGAAAAAGTTATTTTAGTAGCTAATTTGCCTTATTATATTACAACTCAAATTATTGAAAAGGTTTTAACTGAAAGTAAAGTTATTGATGAAATTGTCGTGATGGTACAAAAAGAAGTGGCTTTAAAATATACAAGCGATTATAAAAGTCCACTGATGTATATGATTGAAGATATGGGTAAAATTGAATATATGTTTACAGTAAGTCAAAATGTTTTTATTCCTGCACCTCATATTGATAGTGCTATTTTAAAGATTACAATTAATAAGAAAGCTAATTTAGATTTATATAAAGTATTAAATAGTGCTTTTAAACAAAGAAGAAAAACGATTTATAATAATTTAAAACAAGAATATCAAAATGCATTAGATGTTTTAAATGAAAATCAAATAGATCAAAAATTAAGATGTGAACAACTTACATTAGAAGATTATCAAGCTATCACAAAATCATTATATAAACATACTATATAATGGTGATAGAATGAAGATAGGTGATATTGTAAGTAGAAAAAAATATCATCAAGATATTATTTTTGAAGTCATTGATATACAAGAAAATATTTGTTATTTAAGAGGAATAGAGTATCGTCTTATTGCGGATAGTGAAATAGATGATTTAGAGATTGTTCAAGAGAAAAGAGTAATAGAAGATGTGCATTTACCACAAGAAAAATGTTTAAAGGGAAGTGTTTTACATTTAGATGGAGATCCTTCTTATTTAAAGATGTGTATGAAAAAATATCAAGAATATGGTATTAGAGCATATGGTTATTATTTTAAAGAAGAAGAGTTTGCTAGTAAAATAACCAACCTATTAAAAAAACATAATCCACATCTTTTAGTCATTACAGGACATGATGCTTTGAAAAAAAATGGACATAAAAGAAATAGTCAAGATTATTTGCACAGTTTAGATTTTGTAGAAGCAATCAAAAAGGCTAGAGAATATCAACCCGACAAAGATGCATTAGTAATCTTTGCAGGAGCGTGTCAGTCATACTATGAACTTCTAGTAGCGAGTGGTGCTAACTTTGCATCAAGTCCTTCAAGAAAAAATATTCATGCGTTAGATCCTGTTATTATCACAACTCAAATCGCAAGTACAAATATTAAAGAGTATGTTGATTTAGAAAAAGTTATAGAGAAAACCTCTTTTAAACAATTAGGTGTTGGTGGAATTGATACAAGAGGGGTTGCCAGAAATTTGTATCCGAGGTAATGAAAAATGAAAGTAAGAGCATATGCAAAAGTAAATTTAGCGTTAGATGTTGTAAGAAAAAGAGAAGATGGATATCATGATTTAGAAATGATCATGGCACCTATTACTTTACATGATCTCATTTATATTAATGTCATTGATGAAGGAATTGAAATTGAGTCAAATAGTAAGATCGTTCCTACCGATCAAAGAAATATTATGTATAAAGTTGCACAATTGATGCAAGAAAGATACGGATTAAAAAAAGGTGTTAAGATCTTTGTCTATAAGCATATTCCAACGCAAGCAGGATTAGCTGGTGGAAGTGCTGATGGAGCAGCAGTTATTAAAGCTATGAATAAATTATTTCATTTAAATTTATCTTATGAAGAAATGGCTGCTTTAGGAAAAGAAGTAGGAGCAGATATTCCATTTTGTATTTATGAAAAAACAGCTTTTGTTGAAGGTGTTGGTGAAAAATTACAATTTATTGATGAACCTTTTGAAGCTTATTTATTACTTGTAAAACCTAAAAAAGGTGTTTCAACTCAAAAAGCATTTACTTCATTAGATTTATCTAAGGTAAAACATCAAGATTGCAGAAAGATGAAAAAAGGAATTGAAATGAATGATTATCAAGCAGTTATTGATAATCTACAAAATACATTAGAACTTCCTTCTATTAAAATGGTGCCACAAATTAAAGAAATCAAAAAAGAAATGATGAAGTTAGGTTTTGATGGAGCTTTAATGTCAGGAAGTGGTTCATGTGTATTTGGTATTACTAGAAATCAAGAAATTATGAATAAAGGATATGAATTCTTTAGAAAACGTTATTTTTTTGTTAGAAAATCGAAAATTTTAAACAAGTAAGAAAATCTGTGATAAGATTTTCTTTTTTTGAAAAGATGTAGGAATTTGCAATAAATTGTCTTATTCATCTTTAATTATGAGTTATATTTTGTTAGAATGACGTCGTAGAGGGGTGTGACGATGAAAACTTACGCAGTAGTAATGGCTGCCGGAAAAGGTACAAGAATGAAATCCGACAAGCCTAAAGTAGTACATGAAGTTTTATATAAACCTATGGTTTGTCATATCGTTGATGAATTAAAAGGTTTAGGTGTTGATGGTATTTATGTTATTGTTGGACATAAAGCTGAAGAAGTCATGAAACTTGTTGATGGTGTTGAGTTCGTAATGCAAAAAGAACAATTAGGAACTGGACATGCATTGATGCAAGCAAAAGATGTTTTAGGAGATAAAGAAGGAACAACTATTGTTTTAAATGGTGATGCACCATTAATTACTAAAGAAACATTACAAGGGTTAATTCAATATCATAATGAACATCAAATGAAAGGAACAGTCATGACATGTGATTGTGACTTAAATAAGAAATTTGGTCGTATTATTAGAGAAAATGATCAAGTTAAAGGTATTGTTGAGTATAAAGATTGTACAGATGAACAAAGAAATATTTCTGAAATGAATGTTGGAGAATATTGCTTTGATAATGCTGCTTTATTTAAAGCATTAGAATCAGTAACAAATAACAATGCTCAAAATGAATACTATATTACAGATGTAATTGAAATTATGAATCATCAAAACTTAAATGTTGGTGGTTATAAAATTGATGACTTATCAGAAGTTGGTGGAATTAATGATAAGTTTGAATTACAAGAAGCAACAAAACAATTACAATATCGTATTAACAAAAAACATCTATTAGATGGTGTAAATATTGTAGATATGACAAATACTTATATTGGTAGAGATGTAGTGATTGGTCATGATACAACAATTGAACCAGGATGTATTATTAAAGGAAAAACAGTGATTGGTAATGGATGTCATATTGGACCTTATTGTGAATTTGATAATGTAGAAATCAAAGATAACGTAGAAATTAAATTCTCTGTTATTGCTGATTCGATTATTGAAAACGGTGTTGATATTGGGCCATATGCAAGACTTAGAAATCATTGTCATATCTTAGAAAATGTCCACATGGGTAACTTTGTGGAAATGAAAAAAGCAACTTTTGGTAAAGGAAGTAAAGCTGCGCACTTAAGCTATATTGGAGATGCGACAGTTGGTGAAAACGTAAATATTGGCTGCGGTACTATTACTAGCAACTATGATGGAAAAAATAAATTCCAAACAGTAATTGAAGACAACGTTTTCGTTGGCTGCAATTCTAATTTAGTTGCTCCTGTAACTGTTGGTAAAAATGCATTTATTGCTGCTGGATCAACAATTACAGATGAAGTTCACGAAGATGCTTTTGCAATTGCTAGAAGTAGACAAGTGAACAAAGAAGGTTATAGTAAAGTATTAGAAGAAAAAAGAAATAAAATAGGAAAATAGGGGTAAAAGAAAAAATGAAAAACAAAATTACAGTATTTGCTTTATCATCATCAGTAGAATTAGCACAAGACATTTGTGATAATTTAGGTTGTGAAATGGGAAAATCAAAAGTTCACCATTTCGCTGATGGAGAAATCTTAGTTGAAATTGATGAATCAGTTCGTGGAAAAGATGTTTTCATTGTCCAATCAACATCTAATCCTGTTACTGAAAACTTAATGGAAATCTTAGTTTTAGCAGATGCCTTAAAAAGAGCATCAGCTGGAGAAATTACAGCTATCATGCCATACTTTGGATATGCTAGACAAGATAGAAAAGCAAAACCTAGACAACCAATTACATCTAAATTAGTTGCTGATTTATTAACAACTGCTGGTGTTAATCGTGTTGTAACAATTGATTTACATGCTGCACAAATTCAAGGATTCTTCAATATTCCTGTAGATGATATGCAAGCATTACCATTAATCTGTAATTATTTCAAAAATAAAAACTTAGATGATATTTGTGTTGTTTCTCCAGACCATGGTGGAGCAACTCGTGCTCGTAAAATGGCAGTTGCTTTAGATTGTCCAGTAGCTATCATTGATAAAAGAAGACCAAAACCTAACGTTGCTGAAATCATGGGTGTATTAGGTGATGTTGAAGGTAAAAACTGTATCATGATTGATGATATGATCGATACAGGTGGAACTATTGTAGCAGGTATTGATATGTTACTTGAAAAAGGTGCTAAAAATGTATTTGTTGCATGTACACACCCAGTATTCTCAGGACCAGCTGTTGAAAGATTGAAAAACTGTTCAGCTAAAGAAGTAGTTGTAACTGATACAATTATCTTACCTGAAGAAAAGAAATTCGATAAATTAAAAGTTGTTTCAGTAGCTTCATTACTTGCTAAAACAATTGAAAATATTGAAAATAATTTACCTGTAAGTGAAGTTTTCCAAGAATTTGATTTCGAAAAATAATATAAAAAATAAAAGTCTTCCAAATTGGAAGACTTTTTTGTTTCATAAGTAAAACACCGTCACGCCTGCGGTTCATGGGCAGGCCCGTCTTCG
>OGYS01000012.1_pt1 | contig 89306 bp, 80 predicted proteins | sample 1576611 | NCBI WGS metagenome assembly OGYS01 (sample SAMEA3541571, study PRJEB24748) | human gut metagenome | biome: human gut; feature: human-associated habitat; material: faeces | place: China | collected 2012
AAGCGAGACTGGCTCAATTATCCAATGAAGGAGGCGTAGGCGGTCACATCCGATTCTTGCAAAACATTACCGGACTGTGGATTCTGCAACGCTTGATGAGCGAATGGAAGCTACGTGGTACGCGGCGGGCGTGGCGGGCGATGATCTCGTTGTAACGGGCCTTGAAGGCCCCGGGCTCGGCAAGCTCAAAACCGGACTGCACCGGACGGAACACAAAGAGTGCCTGCGCCGCCTTGCCGTTGGACCAGCTCATGGGAGCCATGCTCCACTCCATGTTCTGGGCGGAAGCCAAACGCTGGTTCACCTGCGCGGGCGTCCACGGGGTTTGAAGATTCATGACCGAGGCCATGCGGACAAAGTCATACCCGATGCCTTCCCAGAAATCCGGGGTGCCCTTGCCGGACTCGGCCATCGCACGCACGAGGGCGCCCGCCGCCGGGGACGGGGACGCCGGATTCCACGCGCCGGGGAAAATCGCCAGATCAAGATTCGCCACATTAACGCTCGAACGGTTGGAAAGCCCCTGCTCCCAAAGGGACGTCCCCATCAGCACGAGGCGATCCTCGCCCTGATAGAACAGGAACGGCACGAGCAGCTCCAGATTCTTCCAGCTGTCCGGAATGAAAGCCGCTTGGAAGGTCGACGTCGGGACGGGGGTTTTGCCGCGCATGGTTCCGCCCACGAAACCGCGCATCACCTCGCCCCAGCTGGTGGTGTCGCCGGAAGGATAGGTCGCTATCTTGGCCGTGGAACCGTTGGTGCGCACGGCCTTGAGGAACAGATCCGTCATGCGCTGCCCGTAAGTATCTGTCGGAGCAAGGACGCCGTAGCTGGAAATGCCGAGATTGCGCGTAAAATTGAGGACCGCGTCGATTTGATCCTGCGGGCTGGCGAAGAAACGCCACGCGACCGTCCCTTCGTCGCTTCCTTCAAGGCTCGGGAGAAAGGCGAAGACGGCGCGCGATTGCTGGATGCTGCGGGACTTCATCGCGGTATAGCGATCCGCGCGCAAGGGGCCGCCCACCATCACGCACTGCGGGGGCAGCTGAGACAGCTTGTCCAGCCAATCGGAAGATTCCGTATCGATCATGCGGACATCCATCATCATCCCGGATTTGGACAATTCACCCTGCGCGGCCGTGGCACCCGCGGCGATCTTGTTGCCGAACGGCCCGTACGCTCCGCTCAGAGGCAAGGCCAAGGCCGCACACCCGGAACTGAACGACGGCTGCCCTGCACCGCCCGCGCCGGAAAGCTTGCTCCGCACATCAAGCCACGCGGAGCTGTTTTCCGCTCCGGGGACCAGATCCTTCCAAAATTTCAGGGCATTCTGGGCGCCCTGCATGTTGCCGCTGGAAAGGGCCGCCCGAGCCACACGCTCCCACGCCAGCGCACGCTGTTCCGTGGGAAGGGCCGCGTCACGGGCCACCACATTGTACAGGCGCTCGGCTTCGGCATAATTGCCCGCCCTCCACGCCGCATCGGCCTGTTCGGAAAGAGGCTGGCCGCTGACGGCATGGCCGGGCTGGGACGAAGGATACCCGCCGCCGGAGACAAATACGGTACGGCCGCACCCGGCGAGCAGCAGAAGGCACGCCAAAACCACCAAAGCGCCTGCCCGTGCAGGCCGTTTCAGACAACCGTTCATGATTCCCCCAAAAATATGGTTCCATCCGTATGCGATACGCCGCACAGGGAACAAAAAACCCGCAAAAAAGCAGGGTTCGCAACCTGAAAAAGGCAGACGACAAGGCGTATCCGTTTCCTCATAGGCGTTTCAAGGCTACAGCATGGCGGAAAGCGAGGCAAGCCCGGTTCGCCTAACCACAGGGCTTTGATGCCGGTTTACGCCATTTGACCGGCGTTCGCGGCAAGGGTACAAGGCAAGGGTACCCTCTGTTTTCCCGTAACCACCGCACCTTCTCACGGAGCGTTTTATGAACCTCATCGACCTCATCAGCAAGCACCCCGTCCCGGTCACCCGCTTCCAGCGTCCCTACGTCATCGCCGAAGCCGGTGTGAACCATGAAGGCAGCATGGACATCGCCCGCCGCCTCATCGACGAAGCCGCCCTCGGCGGCGCGGACGCCATCAAATTCCAGACCTACAAGGCGGGGACCCTCGCCTCCAAGCATTCCCCGGCCTACTGGGACACCAGCAAAGAGCCGACCCCGAGCCAGTACGAGCTGTTCAAAAAGCACGACTCCTTCTGGAAAGGCGAATTCGAAAACCTGAAAAAGCACTGCGATCAGGCCGGTATCGCCTTCATGTCCACCCCGTTCGACGTGGAGTCCGCCAAATTCCTCAACGACATGATGGATGTGTTCAAAATCTCCTCTTCGGACCTCACGAACCGCCCCTTCATTGAATTCATGTGCGACTTCAAGAAGCCCATCATCATGTCCACCGGGGCGGCCAGCCTTGCTGAAATAGCCGAGGCCGTGAGCTGGATTGAAGCCAAGGGCAATCCGCTGGCCCTGCTCCACTGCGTGCTGAATTACCCCACGATGGACGAAAACGCCGCGCTCGGCATGATCCCGGCCCTCGTCCGCCATTTCCCGCAGCACGTCATCGGCTACTCCGACCACACCCTGCCCAACGATATTAAGGTGCTGGAAGTTGCCGCCCTGCTCGGTGCGCAAATCCTTGAAAAGCATTTCAGCCACGACAAGACGCTGCCCGGCAACGACCATTACCACGCTATGGATTACAAGGATCTCCAGCTCTTCCGCCAGAATTTCGAGCGGACGCTGTCCATGATCGGGGAAATGCGCATCGAAGCGCTGGCCTCCGAGGAGCCCGCCCGCCAGAACGCCCGCCGCTCCCTCGTCGCCAACCGCAACATCCCCGCCGGGAAGATCATCGACAAGGACGACCTCACGTGGAAGCGTCCCGCAGGCGGCATCAGCCCCCGTCACTACTATGAAGTGCTCGGCATGGCCGCCCGCGCCGACATCGAGGAAGATACCGTCCTCCAGTGGGCGCATCTGGAATAAGAAACGCATGTGCGGGAAGGGGCTGGAGAAGGTCCCCTTTCCTCCGCCCTATCCGTTGCGGGTCGCCTCTTTCCCCAGAATTCCGCATGGAAGAAGGGAATGGAGAGCGCCCGCCACAGTGAACGGCAAGACAATCATTGAGCATTCGGTTCGTTGTGTTTCAATCTTCCTCAAGTCCGGCGCGATCCGGCGTTTCCCAAGAAGGGAAACGGGGAAACGCGCACATCTTGCAGGAAGACAGGGGTGGGGGCCCGAGGGAGGGGAGAAGCAAAGCCAAGGGAACCTTCTTTCGGGAAAAGCGTGCCTCCCCTCCCCCGGGATCCCACAACACACATCCAAAAAGGAAACGCCATGAAAAAAATGCTCATTGCCGCCGTATGCCTGATGCTGCTGAGCCCGGCCCATGCGGGCGCATCGCTGTTCGGTTCGGACGGCCCGAAGGACACCGACGAGATCACGCCTCTGCAATACGCCTCCCTGCTCGGCCTGCGGGACATCGATCCCGTGATGTTCCGTACGAAGCTGATGCCGCTCATTGACGAAGCCATGAAAGACGGCAAGATCACCGTCGGCGAATGCAAAGAAATCGAAAAGGCGGCCGGGAACGTGGCCCCGGCCTTCTACGCGGCCGCGAAGGCCCCGCGCCTTCAGGACAGCATCTCGGAAACGATGGACAAGGCGAAGAAGGACGGCAAGGAATTGGGGTCGAAACTTGAGGACACCCTCAACAACCAGCTTCCGCAGTTGTTCGACGACGCCATGAACCTGTTCCGGGATCAGATGCGGCAGTACAACAAGGAAAAACCAGAAGCGCCCACAAACCTCTGATTGCCTGCGGCGCGGAAAGAGGCATCTCCTGTGACCACTCAATCCATCACGACGCTGATTCTTGGTACGGCCCCGGAAAACGCGACCCCGGCCACCCACATCCTGGCCGGGCCGTGGTGTACGGCCCCGGCGTCAGCCGAAGAAACCGGTTTCGACATGCCGCCGGAACCGCTGGCCGATCCCGAACGGCTGGAAACGGCCGCCAGGCAGGCGCGCCAGCTCGTCACGCAGCTTGCCCCCCGGCTCCGGGATTACCTGAACGGACTTTACGGCACGCAGCACGACGACCGCTATTGGGATTTCGTACTGGCCCCGTGGCTTGTCCGCGCCGTGGAAACGCTGATCGACCGGCTGTACCGTGCCGCCGGGATTCTGGATACGTTCGGCGGCCGCCTCCTTTCCGTGCCCGTGCTGGACGCTTCGGAATTCGCCTTCGCGGATACGCAGGACTTCATCATGGGCGGCATCCTGAATCCGCAGTGGAACCACTGGCTGTTTTCCCGCCTGCTGAAACGGGACTGGCCCGCCGCATGGACAGCCGAGGAACTGCCGCCCGTCCGGCGCGAGGCCGCCCCGACCAGACGGGAAAATCTCTTGAAGCATGTCGCGCGGAACATCCTGTTCAGCCTGCCCTTTCCCCGCGTCAAAGGGTTCAGCCTCAGGCAATCGTTCGATCTGTCCGTCGTGCTCACGCTCAACCGGGACCGGCGGGACGACACCATCCCGCTCCGGCTGCTCGGCGATCCGTCCGCGCCGCCCCTGCCTCTCGGATTCACGGAGGACGAAGCCTTTGATCTCGCCGTCGCCCTGCTCCCCGAATCCCTGCGGAAAGCGTCCATCCCGCAGACGCTCGGCCACGAACAGGCCCGCATCCGCTCGCGCGTGGTCAGCGTGGCGGCCTGCGAGGACGACGCCTACCGCATCAAGATGGCCCTGCACCGGGGGCGCGGCTGCCGGATGCTCTTCATCCAGCACGGCGGCGAGTACGGCTATGTCAGGACTTCCGTGGCCTATCCGCTCGTCGAGTATTGCCAGCACCGCTTCATCACATGGGGATGGAAGCGCCACGGCCTCATGCCCGGCAACTTCCTGCCCCTGCCGCATCCCCAGCTTGCGGCCCTGCGCGATGCGCACCGTGAGAAGTCGCCCACGCTGCTGCTCGTCGGCACCGAGATGGCCTTATTGCCCTACACGCTCAAGTCCATGCTCCGGGGGCGGCAGCAATTCGCCTACCGGGAGGACAAGGCCCGCTTCATGGCCGCCCTGCCCGAAGCGCTCCGCAAGCAGTCCCAGTACCGGCCCTATTTCGACGTCCCTTCCTCGCTTGAGGACGCCCCGTGGCTGCTCCGGCGGTTCCCCGAGGTAACGCGCTGCACCGGCCCCCTTGAGCCGCGCCTGCTCGGCTGCCGCCTGCTTGTGCTCGATCACGCGGGGACGACGCTGGCGCAGGCGCTTGCAGCGAACATCCCGTTCCTGCTCTACTGGAACCCCGAGACCGCCAGCTTCACCCCTGAAGCCCTGCCGCTGCTCGACAAGCTCCGTGAAGCGGGCATCCTGCACGACACGCCGGAATCCGCCGCAGCCAAGGCCGCCGAAGTCTGGGGCGACGTGCCCGGCTGGTGGTCCTCCGTCCGCGCCGCGTGCAAGCCCTGGGCGTCGCAGCACGCCCTCACGAACAAGGACGACGTCCCGCATGTGTGGAAGCTCGTGTTGAAGGATGTATAGAAGAGAAGATTGGATCTGATGTGGACGAAAAACTGAAATTAGATAGATAAAATTTAATTATAATGAATATGAAAAAAGAACAACCGATAAACGGTTTGTCTTGGATTTTATGTGAATAAAATAACTACCTCACACTTTGCCAGAGACATGAGGTAGTTATTTTTTTGCATTATTTTTGTAATATATAGAAGTAATTTAATAACGATACTTATTATTGACATGATTAATGTAAGTGTAGTTAACATAATCATGATAGCTTCATAAGCTGTCATTCCGATCACCTCCGTTTTCATATTTTCCCAGGGATATCTATGTAAACGAAGAATACGCCCTTTGATCAAAGTGCTACCGTCTTTATGGTTTTTCACTAAATTACAACATGATGGAACAAATAAAAATATACTTTTGGACTAAGTGTCCCATACCAAATAATATATAGCAAAAATCTATGAAAAGATGTATTGGGTTTTCAATAAATGAAAGATTATAGAAGAAAATGAAAATGATGTCATAATAGTTTGAGGTGAGTTTATGAAAAAATTATTACTATTTGATGTGGATGGAACATTAATTGATTATGACGGGACTTTACCTGAAAGTACAAAAAGAGCAATTTCTAAGGCGAGAGAAAATGGACATCTTGCAGTTATTGTTACTGGGAGAAGTAGAAGCCATATAGAAGAGCCTATTTTAGATATTGGTTTTGATGGAATGATTGGTGGTAATGGTGCTTATATTGAATTAGATAATAAAGTGATTAAAGATGAGACAATTCAAGTAGAAGATGTTAAAAGAATTGTCGATTATTTAAATCAACATCATTTAGAATACTATATTGAAGCAAATGATGGGTTATATGGTTCTTTAAATTTTAAAGTATGTGGTGTAGAAGCTTTAAGACAATATGGGATGAAAGATCCTGATGTGATGGAAATTTATCCAGCAATGACTTTTCCAAAGTGTCTCTATATAGAAAATGTGACAAAAATCAATTATATTTTAGAAAGTTATCAAGATTACTTAGATTTTAAAGAAGCTTTTACTGAATTTAAAGATTTAACGTGGGGTGGAAAAGGAGAAAAAGCAATCTTTGGAGATTGTGCATTAAAACATATTGATAAACAAGAGGCAATTAAAGAACTTATTGATTATTTAAAAATAGATCAAGAAGATATTATTGCTTTTGGTGATGCTGAAATAGATATTCCTATGTTTGATATTGCAGGAATTTCTGTATGTGTAGGAAATGGGAGAGAAGAAGCTAAAAAACATGCAACCTATGTTACAAAACCAGTAAGTGAAGATGGCATAGAATATGCTTTAAAACATTTTGAAATTATTTAAGGAACTAAAAATGAAGTTAAATAAACAAAAAATCTTATTTATTGCTGTTATCTTTTTCTGGTTTGCGCAATATGTCTATATTCCTTATCAAACACCTTATCTTACGATGATTCAAACAAGTACGTCATTTATTGGAATTATTATAGGAACCTATGGTATTTCACAAATGGTCTTACGTTTACCGGTAGGATTATTAGCAGATTATAGAAATAAGCATAAAATGATTATGTTAATAGGAGCTTTATCATCAGGATGTGCTTCTTTGTTTAGAATTATTTTTAATAATGGAATTGGTTTTTTAATTGGAAATCTTTTTTCAGTACTTGCCAGTGCAATGTGGATTTCTTTTATGGTTTTATATATGAGTTTTTATCCAAAAGACCAACAAACAAAAGCAACCAGTTCAATTATTGTCGCTAACAATTTAAGAATGTTATTAGGATTTATTACAAGTACACTTCTTTATAAAAAAATAGGAATGCAAATGATTTGTTTATTAAGTGTGATTTCAGGAATCGTTTCTGCTTTATTTATTTCATTACTTCCTAAAGAAAAAACATAACCAACAAAGAAAAAATTTAGGAACAAATTCTATGTCTATAGGATTATCTTCTATTATTTATATGTTATCAGCAGTTTGTTTTGCTAAAATGGCATCAAGTGATGTATTTATGAAATTAGGCGTTAGAACATGTATTACTGTTACATTTTTAACAACTGCACTTTATTGTGTTTTAGTACCACAATGTTCATCAGTCTATATGATCTTTGTTTTACAAATTTTACCAGGTATGGTAACAGGAATCTTATTTTCATATCTAACAAGTGAAGCTACGAAATATGTACCACAAGAATCAAAGTCAACAGCTATGGGCTTCTTCCAAGTGGTGTATGCTTTAGGAATGACTTTATTTCCTATGATTTGTGGAAATATTGTAAGTCATTTTTTAATGCTATATGCTTATTTATTTTTAGCTGTTATTTGTTTAATTGCATCAAGTATTTCTTTTATATATTGTAAATCCCATTAACAAATAAAGCTCTTACAAAATTAATAATTTGTTAATGAAATTAAAAATGTATACAATACTCTTTTCGAAGAATCTAAAAAAGTATAAGCTACAGGTGTCTTAGGAAAGAGAGGAATAAATATTATGAGTATCAATGAAATTAACGCAGAAGCAAAAGAATCTTTAAGAAAGTATTTTAAAAATAGTCAAGATGTAAAACATGAAAATGAAGCAAGAAAAGAATTAACAAAAGAAGAAATCTTTGAATCCGTTGCAGGAGAAATCAAAGAATCAGAAATGAAATTAGAACAAAGAAATCAAATGAGAAACACATTACAACAAGATGCTAAAGAAGCATTTGAAAAAGTATGTGGAAAGAAATCTGAAGCAAAAGAAGTAGAACATATGACATTAGAAGGAATGCAAAAAGAATTAAAAGAAAATACAAAACAACAAATAAAGAAGGTCAATTCATTAAAACAAAATACAATGAATGCAAGAGCATAGAACTTCGAAAGAAGTTCTTTTTTTTACACTTACTTGACATTTTCTTAACATAAAAAAGGAGTAGTATTTTGTTAAGAGGTGATCAAGATGGATGTTAAAAGAAATAAATTAATTAAAACAATTGTTTGGGTAGGAATACCAATGATTTTTATAATTGTTGATTGGGTCTATAAACATGTATTTAATATAGAATATTTAGAGTTATCTATTCTTTTATTTGTAGTAGCAACAATTTATAAAACATATCAAAAATAAAAACAAATCGCTAATTACGATTTGTTTCAAACATTTCAAAACTAGATAATACAAATAAGAAGAATAAACCAGTGTGTATCCAAAAAATCGTATAATCTAAAATACCATGAATTAATAATACACCTATAAATCCCATAACAAGAGCAATATAAGAATAATGCTCTTTTACTTTATAAAGACGTTTACAGTTATCATAAATATAAGGAACAAGACATGCGAGTCCAATAATTCCAAATGAAAGTAAAGGATCTAAATAAACACTATGAGCATGTTGTGTTAAATGTCCATTATATTTATCTAAAATCATCATATAAGTAAATGGTCCTTGTCCTAGTAGTGGAGAAGCTTTGATACCTTGAATAGCACAACTCCAAATTTGAATTCTAACATCCAAATTTGAAATCAAATATTCTATTCTAGGGAATTTATCAGGATTTAAAACAAAGAAACCTGCAATTCCTAAACACCCAAGAGCTATCAAAATACATAATTTATAGTTTTTATTAAAAATAAGAAATAAACAAATAGCTCCGGCAATTGCTACATAACCAGCACGGCATCCTGTCATATAAAGCATAAATAAGTTTAAAAAACCAACAATAACATAAAAAATACTTCTTTTTAGATTGTTTTTAACAGTAAAGAATTTATATACAGTACATACAGCAATAAATTCAATCATCATCGCATAATAGTTGGCATTGTAGAAAACACTATTTAAGCGATTTTCACGTCTTGCATAAACTTTAAAGGTGAAATGATCAACACCTAAACGATGATAAATTTGAAATTGTTCATAAATTCCATATATTGCCCAAAGAATAGATAACACAATCAACATATCAATAATAAATTCAAAGGTCGATTTATTAATATGTTTTCGATAATAAACCATTAAAATAATAACAATAAATATTCCTAGTGTTGCAAGTGCTCCTAAAATATTTTTATGAATAATGGAGATGCTTAAAGAGATTAAAACAAACAAATAGAGAAATTTAATTTGTGGTGTTTGTTTTAAGGCAATGATTGCTTTTTTTGATACTAACAAATAAATAAATTCAATCAATAAAATAGGTCCTAATATATAAAAAGGAAAAGTAAAACTAAAACATGTAAATATAAGTAACAGTTGATCAAAAGTAAACTGTTCTTTTAAGTTTTTTAAATAGTTCATAATAGCCTCCTAGAGACAATATATCATATTTATGATTATTTCAGTAGCCAAAATGAAGATGTGTTGTTAAAATAGGACACTAGAGGTAAGAAAAATATGAAACAATACTTTTATTTATTTAATTATCCACCAGAAGAATATGATTTATGTGCATTAGAATTTAAATATCTTTTTCATGAAGAATATCAACAATGTTTTATTACAAATAAAGATATTAATGTCAATATAAGTGTTTTTATGAAGGGAAAAATAGATATTTGGGCGATAAGTTCCAATTTTGATGACTTAAAAGAGGAAGTTAAACGCCAAAATCATAATTATCAAGATTTTAAAGTCATTTATTTAAAAAATCCTATTAGCCATCCAGATTATCAAGAAACACTTGATAAATGTAAAGATATTTCATGGTTTATAGCGGGCAGTGTGAATATGTCCAAACCAAAGCATACAATTGCTCTTACAAAAGTGAATGACTTATGGATTATTGGGTATTATCACCATGGTGTTCCATCATGGAAAAAATATGATGATAAACCAAATACTTTTTCAAATTCTTTAGATATTAGACTTGCAAGAACATTGATTAATATTGCTGGAGAAAATGATCAAACAAAAACAATGATAGATCCGTGTTGTGGAATGGGTACAGTTGTTTTAGAAGGACTAGCTTTAGGGTATTCTATCAAAGGATTTGATATTTCAAGGGATATTTCATGGAAAGCAAGATGTAATCTTAATCATTTTGGTTTTGATGGTATGTTGATTACAAAAGATGATATTAATAAGCATCAAGGACATTATGATATTGCTATTATTGATATTCCTTATAATCTTTATACACCGATTACTTATAAAGAACAGTGTGATATTATTAATAGTGCTAGAAAATTATGTAATAAACTTGTTTTAGTAAGTTATGAACAAATGGATCAAGAAATTATAAAAGCTGGATTTGAAATAAAAGATTGTATTTTAAGGAAGAAGACAGAATTTGTGAAATTTGGCAGATATATTTATGTGTGTTATTAAAAAATCATTGGATTATTTTCCAATGATTTTTTTGATTGTCTTTAAATCTTTATTTTCAATAAGTGCTTTAAATATATGATCATATTGTTGTAAAGTAAGATTTTCTAATAATTCGTTATCTTCTTGAGGAAATTTACTTTTAAAAAGCATTAATGTATCTTCTTTTTTACTTGCTAGTTTTCCTTCTTCATGCATTCTTTGTCCTTCATGATAATGTTGAATTTTAACAAGTTGTCTTTTTTCTGCCGCTAAAACAAGTTCTTCATCTTCATTGAATTGTTCCATCTTATCTTTCATGATTGTTACCACCTCATTATCTAAAGATATTATATCATGGGTAAGTCCATGATATAAGATGTAGATTAAGATTTCTAATCTTGAAAAGTTTTCTAGTCTTTTTTCTTTTTCAATAACTTTAATAAATGGAAGTTGGACAAAGTAGCTTGTTGCTAAGTTAAACTTTCTCACATTTCCATATTCATTTCTAGGCACATAACTGTCAATCAATACAAGATTATCTTTATCAATATCGTTAATAAAAGTAATCAAATTCACTTTATGAAGATGGTCACTATATCTTTCATCTCCACGATTGACTTGATGATCGATCATTCTAGCTTCATAAGCTTGAAGACGATGATAGAGTTCTTTAGAGAATATACTGTTTTGCATTTCAATATCGACCAGTTCACCATCTTCTGTTATTACCTGAATATCTAAGATCATATCTTTATCACTTATATGATGAGGATTAAGCTCTGAATTTAAGACATTAATTTTCTTACATTTAATATCCATAACATCTTCGATGATAAGTTTTAATAAACGCCTACATTGCTCATCTTTCATATTTGATAATAAATACTTAAATACAAGATCATTTTTAAAATCGGTAATTCTTTTAGGTTTGATTTTTGTTTCCATAGTTTCTCCCTTCATTATTTATATAGACAACAAAAATCATTTTTTCTTTTAAAAAATAAAAAAACGAAATAATTTTCTTATTTCGTTAAATCATATAAATAGCAAGGGCAATTAAAATACTTGCAAGAATATCTGTTAAATAGTGAACACCTGTAAGCAGTCTTGTACAAGTAATTGTAATAGCAAGTGCTGAGAGTAATAATCCCATATTTGGTCCTCGAGCAATAACGGTCAAAGCAATAGAAATAGCTAAACTCGTATGAATACTTGGGAAAGAATGACCTATTCTTTTTTTATCATCAATAGGTTTAAGATCATACTTTTGAATAGGACGAGGTCTATCAATTAATATTCTAAGTAGAACAGTAATTAATAAAACGACAAATGGTTTAATAAATAAAAGATAAAAACCAGTTTGTGATTCTATCACTATTTTTAATAAAAAGAGTGAATAAAATATAGCGACCATCCAAGGACAAAATTTTGATGCAAAATAGACACAAGATTTTATAAAAGGATGTTTATACATAAATTTATTGATACCTTCATAAAAAAACTTCATATTGACCCTCCAAAGTTTTGATATATCTATTATACTATAAAAGAGAAAAGATAGCATTAATAATCGAATTACGATATAATGGACATAATAAGAGGTGTAAAATATGAATAGAAAAATAATGCCCTTCATGTTACTTTTAATAGAAGTAATAATGTATTACTTTATATGTTTATACTTCCATATGGATTTAGATTTAATCATTGGATCAGGAATACTTTATTTCCTATTCTTATTTATATATGGACATTATTCATTAAATACATGTTTAATATGGGATGAAATTAAAGCGTTAGTTAAATCAAGTTTTTGTTTTTATATCGCATTACTTGTGTTAGTACCAAAATCGACAGGTTATGAAAGAAGAATGCATTTAACAATCATGGTAGCTTCAATGTTTATTATTTGTTTACTAGCTGATAGATATATTCGAATTGCTTTTAGAGAACAGTTTGCTAGAAAAACATTAGTTATTGGAACAGGATATGAAGCAGCAAGACTTGGTAAAATATCAAATAACAATCGTTTTGCTTTAACACAAGTAGAAGGTTATGTGGATGCGAATTGGACAGATCAGTTATTTGATTTTAAACAGGAAAATGTGATTAAAAATAGTTTTATTTATAGTTATGAAGAATTGGATGAGGCTATTAAAACTTTAAAAATTGAACAAATTATTGTGGCTTTACCAGAAGCAAGTGAAGAAGTAATTGATAAGGTGATGTCAGATATTTATGGAAAAGTTGAAAGTGTTAAGTATTTACCAGATGTTAATGGAACAATGACTTTTTCTTCTGAAGTTCAGGATTTTGATGGACAATTACTGATTGCAACAGCAAATAATGAAATGTCGGCTCTTGCTAATACTATGAAAAGATTTATTGATATTTGTGCAGGAATTGCTGGATGTTTAACGTTAATTCCTTTGATTGCTTTTGTAAAATATAAATATGTCAAAAGCGGAGATCATGATAGTATTATTTTTAGTCAAGATAGAATTGGTAAAAATGGGAAAATGATTAAAATCTATAAATTTAGATCAATGGTACCTGATGCTGAAAGAATTTTGGATGAATTGATGGAAAAAGATCCAAAAATCAAAGAAGAATATCTGACAAATAAAAAACTAGTCAATGATCCAAGAATTACACCAGTAGGAAAGTTTTTAAGAAAAACGTCATTAGATGAATGGCCACAATTTATTAATGTTTTATTAGGTGAAATGTCATTAATTGGTCCTAGACCTTATTTACCAAGAGAAAAGAAAGATATGGGACAATATTACAATTCTATTATTAAATGTAAACCAGGAGTTACAGGAATGTGGCAAGCTAATGGTAGAAGTGATGTTGAATTTAATTATCGTTGTAAATTAGATGATTATTATTATCATAATTGGTCTATTTGGTTAGATTTTACGATTATTTATAAAACGATTAAAGGCGTTGTTTATGGTAAGGGATCGTTATAGTTATTATATATTAAATTATAAGAAAAGGAGTTTTATACTATAAATCATACTTTTATATGAAGAATATTATAGTATATTAAAAAGTATATGAAGATAGCATTTTTAATTTTATGTCATAAAAATCCAAATCAAATAAATAAAATGATCAATACATTAGATGATGAGGATGTTTCTTTTTATTTACACATAGACAAAAAAAGTGATATTTCAAATAAAATTATAAAGAAAGAAAATGTGTTTATTTTAGATGAAAGTAAATGCCTTGATATTAAATGGGGTCAGAATCAAATGATTCATGCTACAACTAATCTATTAAAAGAAGCATTTTATTCAAATATACAATATGATTACTTTTGGTTTATGAGTGGTCAAGATTTTCCAATAAAATCAATCGATTACATTAAAAAATACTTAGAAAAGCATAGGGGAGCTAATTATATTGATGTGATGGATAGGAATTATAAAATATATAAACGTTTTAAAAAAAGAAATGATTTAAAATATCCAACTTGTTTTGCAAATCAAACAATAACAATGACAATTTTGAAACATTTATACATTTTAATAACAGGGGGACCATACAAAACTTTATTTTTTAAAAGGAAAAATATAACAGGCTTGGAATATAACTTTGGAAGTTCATGGTGGACATTGACTCATTCAAGCGTGGGGTGGATGTTAGATTATTTAGAAAGGCATGAAGAAGTTTTAGACTTTTTTGATAATTCTATTTGCCCTGATGAGTCTTTGTTTCAAAGTTTGTTTATGAAAACACCTTATACGAATACTAGAGAGAATATAAAAGTTTATTTAGATTGGACTGGTGAAAACAGACATCCTAAGACTTTGACAATAAATGATTATGATACACTTATGAATAGTGATTTCCTAATAGCTAGAAAATTTGATGAAAAGATTGATGGAGAAATCATTAATAAATTAGAGAGTAAATTAAAAATGAAATAATGTATTTCTTTAAGTTTTTTATAGAGATTGTGCTAATCTTAATGGATAATGTGCTAAAGAAATATATGATATATTATTAAAAGGTGAATATATAGACTATTATAAAGGCTCTTTGGTTCCAGATGAATCCATATTTCAAACGATTTATATGAATAGTAGATTTAAAGACAAATACTACGATAAATTAACATATGTTAATTGGAAAGGACAAATTAATCACCCTAAAACTTTTACAATAGAGGATTGTGACGAATTAGAAAAAGTTAATTATTTAATGGCAAGAAAATTTGATGAAGATTTTGATGATAAAATTATAAATAAATTATATGATGAACTATAAGCAGTAAAAGATAAAGCCTATTATGCGAAAAATAAGTAAAAATACGATTAAAGTCAATAATTAAACAGATTGTAGGTTCGAAAACATATAGAGAAATAAGTGATAATTTTACTTAAAAAAACGCATCCGCTAGATTTTGCACATTGATTTTTCAGCGGATATGTATTTTTTGAGCAAGTGGTATTTAAATTTATACCGATTTCTTGCTCTTTTGAAAACACACCATTCAAGCCCTGAAATACAAATAATGTCTGTCATTTTTTGATAAGGCAAATATAGATTTTTTTTTGTTGTTGGGATGACATTTGAGTAATATAGTTTATGCTTTGCGACATTGTCAATGGCAAAATCAAAGTAAGAAACAAGATTGTTAATTGTATAAAGTCGTGATAAAGTTGTCGTAGAAGATGGCATCATGTTGAAAGGTAGTTGTGATAGATAAAAATGTATGGAGAATAGGTGGTAATATTTTAAGAATTACTAGTTATAAAGATGAACATTATACTGAAGATTCGAAACTTGCAAATAATTTTTTATCTTATTGAAGATTAAAAATACTTTTTGGTATATATTTTTGTTATTTTAATATTGGCAATGATTTCTAGCTTAATAAATTCATTAAGTGACAAGGTACATTGCTAAAGAATGATAAAAAAATCACTATACCATAGTGTTTAATTTTGTTAATATTTATTTATAATATTTAATTGTTAAAGAAAGTGTGTTAATATTTATTGAATTAGAGGTAATAATGTCGTACTATTACCAATTGGATTTCCAAAGATTGTGAAGGAATATTCTTTTGCTTCTTTTGCATTAATAGCAATTTATTATTTAACAAAAAAGATGTTATAAATGAAATAAAATCTATGTAAATTACAAATTTATTTGCACTATTTGTAATTTATTAAATTTTGTTGTATAAAGAAAGGATGAAAAAATATTATGAATAATAAACAAGTTGATATATTATTGTCGGTATATAATCCAAATGAAGAATATTTGATAAAACAATTAATTTCTTTAAATAATCAAACATATCCTAATTTAAAACTATATATATTTGATGATTGTATAAAAAAAAGGTGTAATTTAGATTTATTTAAAAAATATATCACAAATTTTTCCTATGAGGTTTTGCCATATTGTGAAGAAAATTTAAATTACATGGGGGCTTTTGAAAAATTGGTGCAAAGATCAGATGGTGAATATATTGCTTTTTGTGATCAAGATGATATATGGATGGATGATAAAGTTGAAAAGTGTGTCGCATATATGAATGAAAAGAATATCGACTTAGTTGTTACGGATAAACAAATAATTGATGAAAATGACAACGTCACTTGCAGTAGCGTTAGAAAACATAGTAATAAAAACTATGATAATTGGAATACTTACGATGATATAACTAAATATAATATCTTTGTTACTTATGCAGTAGGAATGAGTATTATAATGAAAGCTAGCTTTGCAAAAAAGTCTTTACCATTTTCAAAATACACAGGTCATGATAAATGGGTATTGGCGTGTACTTCTACAGAAGGAAAAGTAGGGTATTTAAATTTACCTTTAGTTCAATATAGAAGACATGGGAAAAATGTTAGTGGTGTATTAATTGGAATAGAGACAAAGGAAGATTATATCAATCAGAGAATAATGCCTGATTTAAAAATGATTGAAGATTTTAAACAAAAATATCCTAATCACAAAGATTTAAATGAAATTGAGAAATTTGCTAATGCTAGAAGAACAGGTAATATAAAAACCTTATTTAAATTGAGATATCTTGCACCTGACATTGCAAAATTTGATATTGTGACAGCTCTTTTACCCAAAAAGTTATTTTCATTTATGGTAAAAATTGCCCAAAAAATAAGTTAAAAGGATGAAAGAAACAGATATTGGAAAATGAAGAAATATTTGCTAGTATTATTGTAATGTGTTTTAAGAATGAAGAGTTGCTTGAAAATATTGTTTGTTTAGTTTTGAATCAACTGTTCAAATCTTATGAATTATTATAAGTGATGATTGTATATCAAATTTAAATAGATTATTTTTTGGGACTGTTTCAAATAATTAGAACAAAAATAAATAGATCATACAATCTATTATAAAAAATAGAGGCTCATTGATTATAGAATTAATAAATTTAATAGTATTTTTTCAAATATTGAGTATTTTGATGTGATAATAATGTTAATATATAATAGTATAAGAAAAATGGATAAAGAGGTGTAAAAATGCAAGTAATAAAATATATGTTTCAACCACATGGTGATGATAGAGGACAACTTGTTGCTCTAGAAGAATTTAAAGATATACCTTTTAAAATTAAGCGAGTGTACTATATGTATGATACAGGAGAAGGAGTCCGTAGAGGATATCATGCACATAAAAACTTAGAACAAATTTTAATTTGTATACATGGAACTTGTAAAATATTATTAGATAATGGTAAGGAAAAAAAAGTTGTACCATTAGAAAAACCATATGAAGGATTGTATGTGGCTAATAATATGTGGAGAGAAATGTTTGATTTTTCTTCTGATGCGGTATTGCTAGTATTGGCTTCAGAATTATATGATGAAAGTGATTATATTAGAAACTATGATGATTTTTTAGAATTTATTAAGGAGAGTGAATAGAATGAAGATACCTTTTGCAACATTTAAACCAATGCATGATGAAATAAGAAAAGATTTAGATCAAGCATATAATAAAGTAATTGATAGTAATTATTTTATCCAAGGAAAAGAATGTGAATTATTTGAAAAAGAGTTTGCAGATTATTGTAATGCTAAATATTGTGTAGGTGTAGCAACTGGATTAGATGCATTATATTTAATTTTAAGAGCAATGAATATAGGTAATGGAGATGAAGTAATCGTTCCATCAAATACATATATTGCAACAGCTTTAGCTGTTTCATATTGTGGAGCAACACCTATATTTGTAGAACCAGAATTAGAAACTTATAATATTAATCCAGCTTTAATAGAAGAAAAAATAACAGATCAAACAAAAGCAATTATAGCTGTTCACTTACAAGGAAGGCCTGCAGATATGGATGCAGTTAATGAAATTGCTAAAAAACACAATTTATATGTTATTGAAGATGCAGCTCAAGCACATGGAACAGAATATAAAGGTCAAAAAGTAGGTACTTTATCAGATGCAGCAGGGTTTAGTTTTTATCCAGGTAAGAACCTAGGCGCTTTAGGTGATGGAGGAGCAGTTGTTACAAACAATAAAGAAATTGCTGATAAAGTTAGAGCTTTAGGTAATTATGGTTCAGATTACAAATATCATCATATTTATAAAGGAACTAATAGTCGTTTAGATGAAATTCAATCAGCATTTTTACGTTGTAAATTACCACATTTAGATAAATGGAATGAATATAGAAGAAATGTAGCAAATAAATATTTTGAAGGAATAAAAAATCCATTAATTAAATTACCATTAAAAGATAGTGAAGATTATAGACATATTTATCATGTATTTGTTATTAGATGTGATAAAAGAGATGAATTAGAAAAATATTTAAATGAAAACGGGATTGGGACTGTAAAACACTATCCTATACCAATGCATTTACAAGAAGCATATAAAGATTTAAATATCAAAGAAGGAAGTTTACCAATTGCAGAAGAAATTAGTAAAACTGTTTTAAGTATTCCAATGTACTATGGAATGACAGATGAAGAAGTGAATTATGTTATTGATAAACTAAATGCATTTAAATAATGAGAGGATAATTATGATTATATTAAGAAAACTTCAATTAAAAGATGTTCCATTAATGCTAGAATGGATGCATGATGAAGAAGCAAAACATATTTTTCAAAATAATTTTGCTGAAATAGATGATGTTGCAGCAAAAAAGTTCGTAGAAAATTCTTTTAGAGAAGATCAGCAACATTTTGCAATTGTTGATGATCAAGATGATGAATATTTAGGTACAATTTCTCTAAAAAATATTGATTTAAAAAATAAAAATGCTGAATATGCAATTAGCACAAGAAAAAAAGCAAGAGGAACAGGTGCCAATCAAAAAGCAACGGAATCATTATTAAAATATGGTTTTGATAAGTTACAATTGCATAAAATTTATTTAAATGTATTATCATCTAATAAAAGAGCAATTTCTTTTTATAAAAAATGCGGATTTATTTATGAAGGAAAATTTAAAGATCATTTATTTATTGATGATAGATATCAAGATTTAGAATGGTATGCTATATGTAAAAAATAAGAGTATGATATGTATGAAAAAGTTGATTCATAATGTCTATGCATATCTAAAAGAAGAAAATATATAATAAAGTATTGAAATTATTAAAAAATCAAGATTGTTCAAATATTATATTGTATGTTTATGATGATTGTGTAATTGAAAAATAAGTATAGATATCATAAAAATATATTACTCATATTGATTTGTGCAGGTATTGAAGGAGATTTTTTGTTAGCTTATTAAAGAAAATAGCATAAAAATACACAAGCAGTGAAATAAAAATAAGGGATTATTTGCTTTCACTGCTTTCTTTATATATAATTGCTTTGAAAAAAGGAGAGTTTAAATGGTTAAATCAATAATATCGAAATATAAAAATGTTCCTGTTGAAGTGAAAGCTTCTATTTATTATACAATTTGTAGTATTGTACAAAAGTGTATTGTTTTAATAACGTTACCTATTTTTACAAGATTAATGACAACTCAGCAATATGGGCAATATAGTATCTATCAATCATGGATGAATATCGTAGCTATTTTTGCTACTTTGAACTTACAATATGGGTCATTTGATACAGCTATGATTAAATTTGAAAATGATCGAGATAGATACATATCTTCTATCCAAGGGATTGTTTCAGTTTTAACATTAATAACTTTAATTATATACATCATAGCTCCAGTATTTTGGAATGATTTATTGGAATTACCATCAATACTTGTTCTTGCAATGATTGTTGAAATATTGATGAGTACAGTCTTAACTTTTTGGACAAATAAACAACGTTTTATGTATAAATATAAACCAATGATTATTGTAACTCTTATCATATCAGTCGCATCTCCTTTAATAGGGTTGGTTGGTGTACTTTTATTTGAAGAAAAGGGAATAGCACGTATTTTAGGAAATACTGCAGTATATCTATGTATTGGTTTAATTATATACATTTATCAATTATATAAAGGGAAGGCTTTATATGATAAAAAATATTGGACATATGCTTTAAAATTTAATATACCTCTTATACCATATTATTTATCACAAATGATATTTAATCAATCTGATCGAATAATGATTAGTAGAATGTCTGGCCAAACAAATGCAGCATTATATAGTGTTGCTTATCAATTCGCGGTTGTCTTAGTTTTTGTTATTAACTCTATCAATAGTTCATTTGTTCCTTGGACATACAGAAGTATTAAAGATAAAAAATATAATATGATAAAAAAAGTAACAAATATTATTATAATATTTATTGCTACAATGTTGATTGTACTTATTTTATTTGGCCCTGAAGCTATTGCTATCTTAGGGGGAAGTAAATATAAAGATGCTATTTGGGTCGTTCCTCCAGTAGCAGGAAGTTTATTATTCTTATTTTTATCACAATTATGTATAAATGTAATGTTCTATTTTGAAGAAAATAGTTATCTTGTTAAAGGATCTATATTAAGTGCTGTTTTAAATATTGTTTTGAATTTCTTACTTATTCCTATTTTTGGTTATGTAGTAGCAGGTTATACAACTTTATTTTCCTATATTGTTTTTTGGTTGAGTAATCTATATTATATGAATAAATCATGTAAAGATAAAATAGAAGATTATCGATATGATACATTGTTTGATTGGAAAAAAATATTTATTATTGCTACTGCTTTTACAGTTTTAATTATTTTATTGACATTTACGTATTATACAATTTGGTTAAGAATTATATTTGTAGGTATAATAGGAATTATTGCTTTATTAAATAGAAATAAAATAATAGAATATTTTAAATTAATAAAAGGATAAGATGAATATGGATAAGACAAAGTTAACGTATAAAGTTGCTAGAAAAATATATGATTCATATCGCTTTTTAGTAGCTGATTTTAAAATAAAAAATTTAAAAAAAGTAACAAACACTAAAAAAAAGATAGTATTTATTTCACAAATGTCTAATTTGTGGATCAATGTAGATGATTTATATAATCAATTATCTAATGATGATCAGTTTGAAACATATGTTTTAATGATTCCAGAATTTGATTATTCAAAAAAAGAATTTGATATCCAAACAATGAATACAAAGATTTATGATTTTCATAAAAATCATAATCATCAAAATACAATTAAAGCTTTTGATCAAGGAAAATGGTTTGATTTAAAAAATATTAATCCAGACTATGTTTTTTATGAAAGACCTTATAGTTCTTACTTACCAATAGAATATAAAATATCTACAGTTTCAAAATATGCAAAAACATGTTATTTACCTTATGGATATGAAATGATGAACTATATTTTTGATACTTCACTTAATGTGGATTTCTTTAGATATTTGCATATCTTTTTTGCGGATAGTTATGTTACAGAATCTTTTAATAAAAAAAGAGCACCTTTATCTCATCGATTAGGATTAAGAAAAACGATATTAACAGGACATCCTATATTTAATGCTTTTAATAAAGCACAAAGTGAAGATAATCTATTTTGGGATAATGATGATCAACATTTCAAGATTATATGGGCTCCTAGATGGACAATAGATACGCAATTGGGAGGAAGTAATTTTTTAACTTATAAAGATAACATAGTTGATTATGTTGAAAAAGATAAGAAAAGAAGTCTTGTTTTTAGACCTCATCCACTTACATTTAAAAATTTTATATCTTTAGGTTTGATTACATCTGATGAAGTAGATGAGTATTTAAGGAAGTTCCAAAATAATGAACAGTTATATTATGATCAAACATCAGAATATTTTACAACATTTTGGCATTCAGATGTTTTTGTAGGAGATATTTCATCAATTATACCTTGTTATTTTTTAACGGGTAAACCTATTATTTATTGTCATACTGATGCTGTGGATGATAATGATATTATGAAAAAAATATTTAGTGTATCTTATAATGCTTATAGTTTTGAAGATGTAGAAAAAATTCTTTTAGACTTACAAAATGGAATAGATCCATTAAAAGAAAAAAGATTAAAATTAAAAGATGAATTATTTGAAGATAAATATGTAAAATATGTAACTCAAAATATAATTAAAGTTTTAAAAGATAATTAAGAAAGGGAAAATACATGAATATAGAAGCAACAATTATTGTAATGGTTTATAAAAATTTAAATCAAGTAATCCAAACATTAGATTCAATAAAAAAGCAAACATATTCAAATTATGAAGTTATTGTAAGTGATGATGGTTCACCTAATTATACGCAAGAAGACTTTGATAAAATCACTGAACAGTATAAAAATGAATTTACGTACTTTAAACTTATAAATAACGGAATTAATAGAGGAACTGTCAAACATTTTAATAGTTTGATTAGCCAGGCAAAAGGAACAATCATTTGTCCTTTATCAAGTGGAGATCAATTTTATAATGAAAATTCTCTACAAGAAATTATGAATGCTTTTGATCAAGAAGATAAACTTATATATACTTCAAAAAGAATGATCAAAAAAGAAAATAGTATAGAATATTATCCAAGTTTATATCAGGTTTCTTTATTAGATCAATCAAATCATTTTTTTGAATATATTATGAAATACGGTAATTTTGTATCGGGGGCTTCTACTTATTATAAAAAAGAAATTTTTGATAAATATGGATTGTTTGATGAAAAATATAAGTTATTAGAAGATTATCCATTCTATGTTAACCTTGCATTTAATAACGAAAAAATTGGATATATTGATTATCCAACAATTCAATATGAATTAGGAGGTATTTCTACAGCAAGTAATAGAAATCCTTTATTAGATCAAGATTATGTAACTTTATTTAAAGATGTTTTATCTCAAAAAGATATACATTTATCACATATGACAAAAAGAGCTTTAAACTATAGAATAGATAAAATTACAAAAAAATATAATTCTTTTTTAGTTCAACTATTGTATATAGATGTTGTTATAATGCTTTGTTTAAATAAAGCAGGAATTATTAAGGGGTAAATGGGGAAAATTATGAATAAATAAAAAAACAATTTATATCTAATATACCATATTATGTATTATTCTTTATTTTATTATTTATACATATTCAATTGAATGTAAGTACAGGTGATGATGTAAATTTTGCAATTCGAGCAAAATCAATGACTTTTACAGATTTTAATATATATAAATACTATAATTGGTCTTCTAGGCAATTGATAGAAAGTGTACTTTATTTTATTTCAGTTCATAGTCATGTTTGGATGCTTTTAAACTCATTAGTTATTACAATTATAGCTAAATTAATAGAAGCAATATTTTGTAATCATACAATAAAAATGAAAATACTTTGTTGTATTGGAACACTTATCTATCCCTTGATTGATATGTCTTCTGCTGGTTGGATGGCCACAACAATTAATTATTATTGGCCATTAGGCGCTATTTTAATAAATTTATATTATTTAAAAAAAGCAAATAATCTTATTAAATTGAAATGGTATGAATATATTATTAGTTCTATAGCCTTATTATTTGCCGCAAATCAAGAACAAGGTTTTGCAATTTTGTTAGGAACTTATTTCTTCTATATAATTTACTGCTTTATCAATAAAAGGAAAATTAGTTTTTTTGTAATTTTAAATATTGTTTTAATCATTGCATCAGGAACATATATCTTTACATGTCCTGGAAATTGGGTGAGAAAGAAACAAGAAGTTAAAAATTGGTTCCCAGATTTTGGAACATTATCCTTTTTTAGAAAAATTGAAATAGGAATTTCTTCAACTGTTTATCCTATTTTATTTAAAAATAATGTACCAATGTTATTTTTATCATCAACACTTTTAATAATTATTAATACTTTTAAAAATAGTTTAGTGAAAGTAAGTACAATGATTATTTTTGTAATGACATTAGTTTTTGGTGTTTTAGGAAAATATTTAGTGGACTTATATCCAAATATTTCTTTTCTATATTCTAGATTAGGAAAATACGGTATTTTAAGTTTAAGTAATTTAAAATCATTTGTTCCATATATTATGTTTTTAATAGAATTTATTGCATTATTAATCATCATATTATTTTTAATTAAAGATAATAAAAAAAATATAGATATTTTTATTATCTTATTAATTGGCTTTGGGTCAAGATTTATGCTTTGCTTTTCGCCAACTGTTTGGGTTTCCGGAAATAGAACCGCTCTATTTTTCTATTTTTCAATGATTATAGCAAGCTGTTTATTAATTTCTAGATATCATCATAGAATAAAAAATTTAGATTATTTTATGGCTATATTTGGAGTTTTTGCTTTTTGTAATATTATTAATTGTTTAGTTTAATAAAGCTAGAAGTAATTTGAGAATATCAAATTATTTCTAGCTTTTATTTATTAGTTATATTGTTTAGAGTTTTTTTTGATGATAAAATGAATACAAGGGAGGTTTGAGCAATGAAAGGTTATTTGAAGAAAGGAATAGCATGTTTCATTTTTCTCTTTTCAATTTCAATGAGTCTATCATTTGTTTCGGCATTAGAGGGAAATGATGAAGTAAAGATGAATGATGTTGTTGAAGTAAAAAATGGACTTTATAAAGAAAACGGGAAAGTTTATTTTTATGAAAATGATGTAGCAATTACAGGTATTGTTAATGATAATGGAACTTTTTACTATGTAAATGCAGATGGAAATGTTAAAACAGGATGGGTAAATGATCAAAATCACTGGTATTTTGTAAATAATGATGCTACCTGTAAACAAGGATGGTATAAATATTATGGTAAATGGTATTATCTAGATGCTAATGATGAAACATATCCATCATCAGCAATAACAAATCAAGCAAAAGAAATTAATGGAATCAAATATCATTTTGATGAAAATGGTGCTATTAAAACAGGGTGGATAAATGATGATGATCATTGGTATTTCTATGATGGAAATGCAAGTTTAGTAAGTGGATGGCATAAATACTATGGTAAATGGTATTATTTAGATGCTAATGATGAAGCATATCCGTATGCTGCTATTACTAATCAAGTAAGAGAAATCAATGGTGTTAAATATACTTTTGATGAAAATGGTGCTATTAAAACAGGCTGGATGTTAGATGGTAATGATTGGCATTACTATGATCAAAATGGAAATAAATGCACAGGTTGGGTTTATGTTAAAAATCAATGGTATTTATTAAATAACGATGGTGTTATGCAAACTGGATGGCAAAGAGTTTCTGGTAAATGGTATTATTTAGATGAATCAGGTCAAGGGTATATGTACACGGGTTGGCTTGATTTGAATGGTCAATGGTATTACCTAAATGCGTATGGTAGTATGTTAACAGGCTGGATAAATGTTAAAGGAACTTGGTATTATATGGATGCAAGTGGGGCAATGTGCACAGGTTGGAAGCAAATTGCTGGAACTTGGTATTATTTACATTCAGGTGGAAATATGGCTATTGGATGGTTAAAAGATAATAATCAATGGTATTATTTAGATTCATCTGGAGCAATGTTACATGATACGTATTTTGAAGCATTTTATTTTACTTCTAGTGGGGCTTTAAGAAGCGATAGTGTTTATGATTCAATGACAAGTAGAGCAAGAGGATACAGTAGTGCTACTAATTATTTGATTTTAGTTGATACAGCTAATTGTCGAGTAGCTATTTATCAAGGTTCTGTAAATAATTGGAACAATATTCATTATTATAGTTGTGCCCCAGGTAAAGCTTCAACACCTACAGTTAAAGGTGAATTTACAGTTGGAATAAGAGGATATTATTTTGACTCAGGATCATCTAGATGTTTCTGGTATACACAATTTAAAGGAAACTATTTATTCCATAGTACTCTTTATAATAAAAATGGTACAATTCAAGATAATAGAACAGGAATTCCATTATCACATGGTTGTGTAAGACTTGAAATACAATATGCTAAATGGATTTATGATAATATTCCTTCAGGAACAAAAGTAGTAGTATATTAATGTGAATTTGATGAGGATACTTAGAGTATCCTCGTTTTTTTTATATATTCTTGAAAAGAAATGGCTTACATGGTTAAATGAATATAAGGAGGGAAATCATGAAAAAGAAATTATTTATTGTATCACTTGTTCTTTCAATGTGTTTTTCTATGTTAAGTATAGTCAATGTACAAGCAAAAGAAACAATTAGAGAAGATCATTATGTAAATCCTATTTATAAAGATGTAAAAAGTAGTGTTATTCATCATGATATTCAAACATATAGTTTAGAAGATGTTGAATATACAAGTGATCAAGAAAAACTTGTAAAGATATTTAGAGAAAAATTAATTAATAGAGAAAGTAATATTGTTCTTTATTATCATTGTGATGAAGAAATTACACAAGAATTTTTTTCTAATTTAGTACATCAGTTGTTTCAAAAGGCCATCAAACATACTGGTAATGGAAAAGAAGGAGACTATCTTAAATGGCACTGTCAAGGGTGGACAGTAAAAGCATCCATATCTGGAAATTCTAATGAGGGATATGGTTTAAATATTTTTTATGATGTATCTTATTTATCTAGTTTAGAACAGGAAGAAAAAGTAGATGAAGAAGTCTCTAATTTATTGAAGTCATTAGATTTATCAAATAAGACAGACTATCAAAAAGTAAAAGCAATCTATGATTATATATGTTCAAATGTTACATATGATCATGATAACTTAAATGATAAATCCTATTCATTAAAATATACAGCTTATGCAGCTTTGATCAATAAAACAGCAGTATGTCAAGGATATGCATCGTTATTTTATCGCTTAGCATTAGATACAGGTGTAGATACAAGAGTTATTTCAGGTGAAGCAGGAGGACCACATGCTTGGAATATCGTTAAATTAAATGGTAAATATTATAATCTTGATAGTACATGGGATGCAGGAAGAAGTACATATGCTTATTTCTTAAAAAATACAAATGATTTTGATGATCATGTAAGAGATAATGACTATCAATCAAATGAGTTTATTGAAGAATATCCAATGTGGGGTGAATCTTATACAGAAATTGATTGTAATAAATATGGTCATAATTATAGTGAACCTATATATAAGTGGTCTGTAGATAATATGACAGTAACAGCAAAAAGAATTTGTTTAAATAATGGTTTACATATAGAAGAAGAAACCGTTACAGCTCAAAAAATTGTTAAAGATCCAACATGTACAGAAAATGGAATAATTACTTATATAGCTAATTTCAAAAATAATGCATTTAAATCACAAACAAAAATAGTAGATGGAAAAAAAGCAACAGGGCATAAAGTAGTTGTTGATCAAGGTAAAAAAGCAACATGTACAGAAAATGGACTTACAGAAGGAAGTCATTGTTCTGTATGTAAAGAAGTCATCAAAAAACAAGAAGTAATACCAGCACCAGGACATAAAGAAGTTCTTGATTCGGCAAAAGAAGCAACATGTACAAATACAGGTTTAACAGAAGGAATACATTGTTCAATATGTAATAAGATTATTAAAAAACAAGAAATCATTCCAGCTTTAGGACATGATTTTAAAGATGGAGTATGTACAAGATGTCATAATCAGCTAAAAGGACAATGGAAACAATCAGGAAACAAATGGTGGTATCAATATGAAGATGGAACATATCCAAAAAATGAATTCATTACAATAGATAATAAACTCTATAGATTTGATCAATATGGATATATGCAAACAGGATGGTTCAAGTTCAATAATGAAGATTACTATGCAACATCTAGTGGAGAAATCAAAGCCCAATGGGTAGGATCAGGAAATAACTGGTACTATGTAGACGCAGATGGAAAAATGGTAACAGGATTCCAAACAATCTCTGGAACTAAATATTACTTTGAAACAAACGGACTTATGAAAAAAGGATGGTTTGTTGTAGATGGAACTGACTACTATGCATCAACAAGTGGAGAAATCAAAGCACAATGGGTAGGATCAGGAAATACTTGGTACTATGTAGACGCAGATGGAAAAATGGTAACAGGATATCAAACAATTGCAGGAGCAAAATACTACTTTGCAGAAAGCGGATTAATGCAAACAGGATGGTTTAAAATCAATGGTGAAGATTACTATGCAGCTTCAAGTGGTGTAATTAGTGACCAATGGGTAAAATCAGGAAATAACTGGTATTATGTAGACGCTGATGGAAAGATGGTTACAGGAGATTATGCAATTAATGGAGAAGTTAATCGCTTTGATGCTAATGGTGTTTGGCTAGGGAAAATTTAATTCATTACAATTTAGTAGAAAGCAGCTCAGAAATATTTATTATATTATTTTTGAGCTGTTATATTTATAATTCAAGATATGAATGATTTATTGTTGTAAAGGTTAATTTAATATATACTTATTATGTATATATTTAATAGAAAGGAAAATTTTATACAAAAAGATTTGTGTAAAAAAGTAGTAGAAATTTAAATGGTAGAAACAAGTGTTATTATGGCAACTTATAAAGAAAGCATAGAATGTTTAAAACAGTCCATAGAATCAATTATTAATCAAACATATAATGATTTTGAATTTATTATTATTTTAGATAATCCAGATAATAAAGAACATATAGCATTTATAAATGATTATGTATGTAAGGATGAACGTATTAAATTCTATATAAATGATAAAAATATGGGGCTAACAAATACTTTAAATAGAGGACTTAAACTTGCTGAAGGAAAATATATTTGTAGAATGGATGCAGATGATATTTCTGAATTATATAGAATGGAACATCAAAAGAAGTATTTAGAAGAAAATGATTTTGATTTAATAGGTGGAATTTCACAAATGATCGATGAGGATGGAAATACTATTTATTCAATAAAAAAAGTTCCAACTAATTTTAAAAAGATAAAAAAATGTATTAAATATAATCAAGTTATTTCTCATCCAACATGGTTTGGTAAAAAAGAAGTATTTGATAAATTAAATGGCTATAGAAATATGCCACTTTGTGAAGACTATGACTTTACATTAAGAGCAATACTTCAAGGATTTAAAATTTCTAATGTGAATGAATGTGTTTTAAAATATAGAATGACAAAGGATAGTATATCAAGATCAAATTTATTTGAACAATATTTATTTGCTAGATACATTACTAAACAATATAGTGAAGGAAAAGTAAGTGAAGTAGAAGAAGCTAAGGCGTATGTAAAGAAGAATTTAAGTGATAAAAATGCAAAGCGTTATTTAAAAGGAAATGAGAGATTTAATAATGCATTAAATAACTTAGAAGAGAAACAATATATTCAATTTATAGCAAATGGTATTGCATTACTTTTTACTTCTAAATATTATCTTGATAAAATATTTAGATTTGTAATGGTTTATTTAAACTCATAATACATTAGTAGAATATTGATTAAAAAATTGGGTAGTAATACAAAAAAGTATTACTACTTTTTTGTATTTGAGTAGGGAAAATGGGTGTTTGGTTTGAAAATATATAAACGAATATTTATGTGTAATATACTGTAGATAGGGAGGGAAGAACATAAGAAAAGTATTTTTAAAAGTAATGTGTATTACTATGTTATCTCTAGCTATGTCAATAACTATGTTATCATCAGTAAGCGCAAAAGAAGCGAGTATTGAATATCAGGGAGTATGGACTGATTATGCAGCTAAGGAATATGCTGCTGGTGATGGAACAAAGGAATCTCCATATTTAATTAAAGATGCTTCACAGTTAGCTTTATTAGCAAAAAATGTTAATGAAAAGGGAGAAAAAGATAAATATTATGAATTAATTTCTGATATTGATTTATCTGGACATTTTTGGAATCCAATTGGGGATGTAAAAAGAAAGCTAAATGTTTTTTATGGTGGAAATTATTTCTATGGCGTATTTGCTTGGTACTATGTAGACGCAGATGGAAAGATGGTTACAGGAGATTATGCAATTAATGGAGTAGTTAATCACTTTGATGCTAATGGTGTTTGGATCAATTAAAAATTTAACCAGAAGACAGAGAATATCTGCTTCTGGTTTTCTATTTTTTATAGATTATAACTAGTTTATTTTTTTGTATTTGTTATAATGTCAATTGTAAGACAAGAGGGGGGATTGTATGAAAAAAGGTAAATTATTAAATATTGCTTTATCAATAGCGTTTATTAATATTTTATTTGTATGTTTTTCGATTATAAATGTTCATGCGGAAGAAGATACAGATACATTAAATACAAATGATGAGTCGACTGTAATGGAATCTGGTTGGACGAATAAAGAGAATCAATGGTATTATTATGATCATGGTGAAAAGAAAACAGGATGGTTACATACGGATTATTGGTACTATTTAGATCAAGATGGAAAAATGGTGACAGGGTTAGCTTCTGTAGGAAATCAACAATATTACTTTAATCAATCAGGGGCCATGCAAACAGGATGGATCCAAGCAGATGGAACATACTATTATGCAAATAATAGTGGCTATATTCAAAAAGGTTGGTTGTATAAAGGATCATGGTATTATTTAGACCAAGATGGAAAAATGGCTACAGGATTGGTTTCTGTAGGGGACGAACAATGTTACTTTGATCAATCAGGAGCTATGAAAACAGGATGGATCCAAGCAGATGGAACATATTACTATGCAAATAATAGTGGCTATATTCAAAAAGGATGGCTACATAAAGGATCATGGTATTATTTGGACCAAGGTGGAAAAATGGTTGTAGGTGATTATTTTATCAATGATCAATATTACTATTTTAATTCTAATGGGGATTTGCAATTAGGTTGGTATTATAGAGATAATCAATATTATTATCTTGATTCTAATGCGGTTCTTGTTAAAGGATGGAATAAGATCACCAACAAATGGTATTATTTTAATGATCAAGGAATTATGCAAACGGGTTGGCAATTGATTAATAATCAATGGTTCTATTTAAATGCTTCTGGTGATATGCAAACAGGATGGTTAAAATCAGGTAATAAATGGTATTATTTAAATAAGAGTGGTGTCATGGTTACTGGTTGGGCACAAATTGGATGGAAATGGTATTATTTTAATGAAGATGGTGCTGCTGTTAAAGATGATGTAGTTATTGATGGTAAAACATATACATTTAGAGATGATTATTCATGGATTTCAAATTGTACGAGAAAAGAGTTTGTAGAAAGAGCTAAAAGATATTTGGGATGTAATGAAAAAGATGGATCATTTAAGAAAATTATTGATTCTTATAATAAACTAGATCCATTACCTAGAGGTTATAAAGTAAAATATACAGATTCTTGGTGTATGACTTTTGTTTCAGCTATGGTGAGAGAATGTAATTTACTTGACATTATCCCAGTTGAATGTTCATGTGGTAAAGCAGTTGAAAAAGCTCAAGCAATGGGAATTTGGCAAGAAAATGATGCTTATGTTCCTCAAATTGGTGATATTATTATGTATGATTGGGATGATAATGGAAATGGTGATAATACAGGATGGCCTGATCATGTAGGTATTGTTGCTGAAGTGAATGGAAATACTTTTAAAGTTATTGAAGGAAATAAAAATGATGCTGTTGAATATAGAACAATGAATGTCAACAGTAAATATATTAGAGGGTTTATTACACCTAAGTTTTTATCATAAGAAGTAGAAATACTTCTTTTTTTCTTTACTTATTAAATATATGTGGTATGATGTTCATATAAATTAACAAGGAGAAAAAAATGAACATTCTTACATATTTAGATTTTGAACTTATAAAGTTACTATATAAAGAAAATACACTTTCACAAAGAGCTATTTCTAAAAGATTGAATTGCTCTTTAGGTAAAACAAATGAAACAATAAAGAATCTTAAAGAATTAGAATATATTAATGATGATAATTCTTTAACAGATTTAGGAATAGACTTAATAAAGAAAAATAAGTCAGCAGTTATTTTAGCTGCTGGTCAAGGGATTAGAATGATTCCTATTAATAATAATGTGCCTAAAGCAATGTTAGAAATAAATGATGAAATACTTATTGAACGTCTCATAAGACAGCTTATAGAAGCCAATATTCATGATATAACAATTGTTGTTGGTTTTATGAAAGAAGAATTTGACTATTTAATTGATAAATATAATGTAAAATTAGTTGTTAATAGAGAATATCAAGAAAAGAACAACTTACATAGTTTAAATCTAGTAAAAGATAAAATAAATAATACTTATATTATTCCTGGTGATCTTTATTTCTATGAAAATCCATTTTTAAATAATGAAATTCAATCATGGTATATGCTTGAAAATAGAATAGGTAAACATAGTAATGTTACATGTAATACTAAAAATGAAATTGTTAAAGTAAAGGATGATGGTTTAAAAATGATTGGTTTATCATTTATTAATCAACATGATTCTTTATATTTAAAAGAACGTTTAGAATGTTTAGATGACGGAATGCATGATTCATTATTTTGGGAAGAAGCCTTGTATCAAAAAAATAAGATGTTTATTTATGGGAAAATCGTTTATACAAATTATGTTGATGAAATCAATACTTATGAAGAATTAAGAAATGTAGATGATCATTCAACACACTTAAATAATGAGACCTTATCTTTAATTGCTGATGTTTTTAAAATCAATGTTGAACAAATAAAAAATATTAAAAGTTTAAAAAAAGGAATGACTAATCGTTCATTTTTATTTGAAATCAATCAAGATAAATATATTATGAGAATTCCAGGGGAAGGGACAGATCAACTTATTAATCGAAAAGAAGAATATGAAGTTTATCAAGTAATAAAAGATTTAAATATCAGTGATGAAGTTATTTATATGAATCCTCAAAATGGTTATAAGATTACAAAGTATTTAAATGATACACGTGTATGTAATCAAGATGATCAAGAAGATCTAGGAAAGTGTATGCAATTATTGAAATATTTTCATCAACAAGATTTAAAGGTTGATCATGAATTTAATGTTTTTGAAAAGATTGATTTTTATGAAAAATTAAGAGGGCCTAAATCCTTATATAAAGATTATGATCAAACAAAAGAAAAAGTCTTCTCTTTAAAGAATATTATTGAAAAGATGCCTAAAGAATGGAGACTATGTCATATAGATGCAAATTGTGATAATTTCCTATTCTATAAAGAAAATGAAGAAGAAAAAATAAAACTTATTGATTGGGAATATGCGGCAATGCAAGATGCACATCTTGATATAGCAATGTTTTGTATTTATTCTATGTATGATAGAAAACAAATTGATCATTTAATTGATATCTATTTTGAAAATAAGTGTGATCAACAAACAAGAATAAAAATCTATTGTTATATATCAATGTGTGGTCTTTTATGGAGCAACTGGTGTGAATATAAATATACGCTAGGTGTTGAATTTGGAGAATATTCATTAGCACAATATCGTTTTGCGAAAGATTACTATAATATTGTTATAGAAGAAATGGGGAATATGAAATAATGAGTCAAGTAGAAAGAGCAATTATCATGGCCGCAGGAAAAGGAACACGTATGAGACCAATAACAAATTCGATACCTAAACCATTAGTTAAAATACATGATATCCCTATGATTGAAGGAATTATCAATCAATTGCATCAACAAGGGATCTTTGAAATCTATGTTGTTGTAGGCTATTTAAAAGAACAATTTAATTATTTAGAAGATAAATATGAGAATTTGCATCTAATAGATAATCCTTATTATGATACTTGCAACAATATTTCTTCTTTATATGTTGCTAGAAATCATCTAAAAAATGTCATTATTTTAGATGGTGATCAAATCATTAACAATACACAAATTCTTTCAAAAGAATTTAAATATTCAGGATATAACTGTATTTACAAACAAGAAATTCATAATGAATGGATGTTAAAATTAGAAAATGGTTTTGTAACTTCTTGTTCAAGAACTGGTGGACAAGATGGTTGGCAATTATATAGTGTATCTAGATGGAATGAAGAAGATGGAAAGAAATTAAAGAAACATTTAGAAATTGAATTTGAAGAGAAAAAGAATACTGATATTTATTGGGATGATGTAGCGTTGTTTTGTTATCCAAATGAATACCAATTATCTATTAAAGAAATGAATGAAGGAGATATTTTAGAAATAGATAGTTTTGATGAATTGTGTAGTATTGATGAAACATATTTAAATTGGGGGAAATAAAATGGAAAAGAAATCATTAAAGGGAAGATTAGATTATGTATCAATGATAATTCCTTTATTAGGAGTTGTCTTATTATGCGTTTTATTTATGCTTATGCCAGCAAAATCTTCATATATCATTCAAATGATTAGAGGATTTTTAGGAAATGACTGTGGCATTTATTATGCGTTATTAGGAGTTGGAATTTTTGCTTGTTCATTGTATATAGCATTTTCTAAATATGGGAAAATAAAGTTAGGTAAGAATACAGATCAACCAGAGTATTCATCATTTAACTGGGGAGTAATGATTTTTACTTCTACAATGGCAGCAGATATTTTATTTTATTCATTATGTGAATGGGCGTTATATGCTAATGAAAAGTATATTGATCAATTAGGTGGAATACAAAAATGGGCTTCAACATTTCCGTTATTTCATTGGGGACCAATTGCTTGGAGTTTTTATATTATTTTGGCTGTTGCTTTTGGTTTTATGTTACATGTAAGAGGAAGAAACAAACAAAAGTTTTCTGAAGGATGTAGACCATTACTAGGAAATAAAGTGGATGGAGTTGTAGGTAAAATTATTGATTTAATTGCTATATTTGCACTTATTGCAGGAACTGCAACAACCTTTTCACTAGCAACACCATTATTATCAGCAGCTTTAAGTAGAGTATTTGGGTTGCCTAATGGTGTAGGACTTACTATTGCTGTTTTATTATTGATTGCAGCAGTTTATACATTTACTGTACTTACAGGAATGAAAGGTATTTCTAAATTAGCAACATATTGTTCCTATTTATTCTTTGCATTACTTATTTATTTTTTGATTGGTGGAGGAGAAACCACATATATCTTGGAAACTGGTTTTTCAGCTATTGGGAACATGGTACAAAACTTTATCGGATTATCTACTTGGATGGATCCTTTAAGAGAAACATCATTTCCACAAAATTGGACGATTTATTATTGGGCCTATTGGATGGTATGGTGTGTTGCAACTCCTTTCTTTATTGGAAAAATCAGTAAGGGAAGAACAATTAAAAATACGATTCTAGGAGGATATGGATGGGGTCTAGCAGGAACTTTTACTTCATTCATTATTCTTGGAAATTATGGTTTGGCACAACAAATGAAACATGGAATTGATATTTCGGGAATGATTGCTAAAAGTGGAGATTATTCTGCAGTTATTTTAAAGATATTTGATACTCTACCACTAGCAAGTCTAGGTTTATTATTATTAGTTATTACTATGATTGCTTTTTATTCAACAACATTTGATGCTTTAACTATGGTTGTTTCATCTTATTCCTATAAAAAATTAGATGTAGATGAAGAACCAGATAAAAAGATTAGAGTTTTCTGGGCAATTATCTTTATCTTATTTCCAATAGCGTTGATTTTTGCTGAAAATTCAATGTATAGTTTACAGTCAGTGGCTATTATCGCTGCTTTTCCAATAGGATTTATTATACTGTTGATTGTCATTAGTTTCTTTAAAGATGCAAATAAATATTTACAAGAAAAGAAAGAAAATAACAGGGATATAGAATAGAAAATTCTATATCCTTTTTGTTGAATTGAAAATGTATATCATTATAATAAAAAATAGTATTTATGAAGATGATTATTTTAGTTGATATTTGTAAGTATATTATTTTATGTGATGTTATCACATTATTAAAAGCAAATAGGATTAGTAAGTTAAAATATTCTATAGATTTAAAATATTGTAGGAGGTTGGAAATGAAAAAAAAGTACATAAGTCTGTTTCTTGTTATATTATTGGGAATGATTTTTAATATCTCTAATATAAAAGCATATGAAGAAACAAATGACGTTATTGGACAAACAAAGTTTGTAGATAAAGATGGAAATATTAATACTGTAGATGTTTATGATGGAACAACGAATGAAGAGTATAACCCTTATGCACGAACAGTTTCTACAGCGAATATGGTTAATTTTAATTGTTCTAAAGCAAAGACAACGACAAATTTTACAGATTATTATACAGGACAAGAGGGATATTTATCTAAATCAAGTGCAGCGGATGCAGCTTTTTTAGGCTATGAAAATGGAAAAGTGAAGTTTATGATTTCAGGAGTTGTTGGTTTAGTAGATCCTCAATATGTTGAAGTTCTTAGCCAAGGGACTTATTATGCAAGTAACTATGAAGTTAATTCATCAGGTGATTTGTATCATTATATTTCTAATAATGTTAATGCGACAGGAAATCAAGGAAATAAGAATTATATAGGGACAGGGCCTAGTTATTTAACAAAGAATAAAGAGTATTATAGCTATGATGGACATTATTTTTATGATAACTATAATACAATGATTACAGATTATAAAAATAATGTTAGAAATAATGCTGTTAATCCTAATAATCCTTATTATAGTTATTTTCAATACTTACCAATGAGAAGTCAAACAACTTATACTGGTTCACAAATATCAAATTATTTAAATAATAAAGCAGGAAGTACTTCTAAATTATATGATACAGGTGATATTTTTATTAAGTATCAAAATAAATATGGGGTCAATGCTTTAATGGCAGCAAGTTTTGCTGCCTTAGAATCTGGATGGGGAAAAAGCAATATTGCATTAAATAAAAATAACTTATTTGGATTAAATGCTACAGATAATAATCCAGGTGGAAATGCAGATACCTTTAGTACAGTAGATGATTGTATTATGAATTTTACATCGAGTTGGATGTCTAAAAGATATTTAAATCCTACATATACTTCTTTATTTAGAGGAGGTTATTTTGGAGACAAGGGAAGTGGAATATTTGGAAAATATTCTTCAGATCCCTATGAAGGAGAAAAATGTGCAAGCATTGCTAAAAATATGGATGCTAGTATCTCTTCTAAAGATAATGATTATTATACTTTAGGAATCAAAGATATTTATTTAACAACACATACTGCCCTTAATGTAAGAAGTAGTTCAAATACAATTTCTAGTGTTTTATATACAACGATAAAAAATCCAGCTTATTCATTTATTATAAAAGATGCCTCTACAACTAATGGTTTTTATAAGATACAAAGTGAAGTTGCTAGTAGTGATGGAACTTATAGCTTTAATAATACAGGATATGTAAGTAATCAATATGTTACTTTATTAAATAATATTTCTCATACACAAGGATGGAAAAAAGAAAATAATTATTGGTATTATTATTTTTCAAATGGTTCAAAAGCAACTGGTTTACAAACTATAGAAAATAATCTCTATTATTTTAATACAAGTGGACAAATGCAAACAGGTTGGCAAGAAGTTAATAATAAATGGTACTACTTTGATGAATTGGGTTATGGTCAAAAAGATTGGAAATTAATAGGAAATAATTGGTTTTATTTTAATAGTAGCTATCAAATGCAAACCGGATGGCAAGAAATAAATGGAAAATGGTATTATTTAAGTACTGGTGTTATGAAAATCTATGGAAAAACGTATTATGAAGGGTATATGATTACAGGATGGTTGCCACTAGGTAATGATTGGTATTATTTAAATAGTGATGGATCAATGGTAACAGGATTACAAACTGTAGGAAATAATTTCTATTATTTTAATGCAAGCGGAAAGATGCAAACAGGTTGGCAAGGAATCAATAACAAATGGTATTATTTTGATAATGGTGGTTATGGACAAAAAGGTTGGCAAACGATTGCAGGAAATACTTATTACTTTTTAGATAATTATCAAATGGCAACAGGATTTCAAGAAATCTCTGGAAATACTTATTTCTTTAGTACAGGTGTTATGAACATCTATGGAAAAACTTATTATGAAGGCTATATGGTTACTGGTTGGTTAACTTTAGGTAGTGATTGGTATTACTTTGATAATACAGGTAAAAGACTTACAGGATTACAAAAAGTAGGAAACAATTTGTTTTATTTTAATGATAGTGGTAAAATGCAAACAGGTTGGCAAAAAGTCAGCAATAAATGGTACTATTTTGATGATTCAGGCTATGGACAAAGTGGCTGGAAGAAACTAGGGAATACATGGTTTTATTTTAATAGCCAATATCAAATGTTAACAGGTTGGCAAAGAATTAATGGTAAGTGGTACTATTTAAGTACAGGTGTTATGGAAATATATGGGAAAACTTATTATGAAGGTTATATGGTTACTGGATGGCTTCAATTAGAGAATAAGTGGTATTATTTAAAAAGTGATGGTTCGATGGTGACAGGTTATTATAAAGTTGGCAATAAGACATATTATTTTAATAGCAGTGGTGTTATGCAGTAATAATATTTTTAGGGGAGAGGAAAGATTTTGAAAAAGTTTTTTGGTTATTTGTTTTTGGTTTTTGGAATGGCTTTTGCATTGAGCTGTTTTCAAAATAGTTCTGTAAATGCATTAGATGGAAGTTATGATGATGCAATTATGGGACAAAGTAGTTATATTGATCAAGATGAAAATAAAATAGAAGATGCAAAGGAAGAAAATTCTTATAGTTTACGAACTATGATTCAAAATGGTTGGTTTTATCAAGGAAATAAAAAATGTTTTCGTGATAATGATGGTCGCATTATTGGTGAAAATGTTAAAAAGGTTATTGATGTTTCACAATACAATGGTCATATTGATTGGAGTAAAGTAAGTAAAACAGATGTAGATGGTGTTATTATTAGAATTGTTTCTCATAAGGGTGGATATTATCATATTGATGAACAATTTGAAAATAATTTAAATGGTTGTAGAAAATATAATATTCCTTTTGGAATCTATATTTATGATTATTCAAATAATGTAACAGATGCTGATAATGAAGCAACAATGATTTTAAATTATTTATCAATATATAAAATTTCACCTTCAGAACTTTCATATCCTGTTTATTTAGATATGGAAAGGCCTGAATTATCAACAACAACGAATGAATTAGTTGTTGATGCATTTGTTAATAAATTAGCAAATAGTAATTATAATACGAAGGTTTATAGCTATCGTTCACTTTTACAAACAAAATTAAATAGTCCAACTATTTATCAACATGTAGATTGGGTAGCTGCTTATACATCATCATTAGGATTTAGTAATAATTGGTATAGAGGTCCTAAAGGATGGCAATATAGCAACGGAGCATTTGTTGATGGTATTAGTGGTTATGTAGATATGAGTGTTTGGTATGATCAAGGTGTTCCTAAATATGATTATGTAGGATGGAAATATTACTATGATCATTGGTATTATGGAAGTAGTAAAAATATTCTACAAATCGGTTGGGAAAAGATTAATGGAAAATGGTATTATTTTAATACTAATGGAATTATGGCCACTGGTTGGATCAGTTTAAATGGTGAATGGTATTATTTAACAAGTAATGGTGATATGGTTACTGGTGCACAAACTATAAACAATAAAGAATACTATTTTACTAGTGAAGGTGTAATGGTCAGAGGATGGCATAAGGAAAATGATAAATGGAAATATTATAGTCCTAAGAAAATGTCAGTCTATGGAAGAACATTTGTAGAAGGTGAAAAGGTAACAGGTTGGTTACCAATAAATGATAAATGGTATTATATAGCTGAAGATGGTTATATGGTTACTGGTATTTATAAAGTTGGAAATAGAAAATATCTTTTTATGGGAGATGGTTCTATGAAAACTGGATGGTTTAAAGTAGATGATACTTGGTATTATATTTCTTCTGATGGTGAATTAAGAGCACAATGGGTCAAATCATTAAGTAATTGGTATTATGTAAATGATGAAGGATTGATTCTTACAGGAGATCAAGTTATTAATGGAAGACAATATTATTTCAATGAAGATGGTATTATGCACACAGGATGGATGCAAGTAGGAAATCAATGGAAATATTATAGTCAAGGAACATTAAAAATCTATGGAAAAACATTTGTAGATGGTGAAAAGGTAACAGGATGGTTACCATTAGAAAATAGATGGTACTATATAGCAAATGATGATTATATGGTTACTGGATATTATAAAGTAGGAAATAGTACTTATTATTTTGATGAAAGTGGATTAATGAAAACAGGATGGTTTAAAATCAATGGTGAAGATTATTATGCAGCTTCATCTGGAGCTATTCAAGCACAATGGGTCAAATCATTAAGTAATTGGTATTATGTAGATGTTGATGGAAAAATGGTTACTGGTTATCAAACAATTAATGGTGCGAAGTATTATTTTGCAAGTAGTGGATTAATGCAAAAAGGTTGGTTTAAGATCAATGGTGAAGATTATTATGCAGCTTCATCAGGAACTATCCAAGCACAATGGGTCAAATCATTAAGTAATTGGTATTATGTAGATACTGATGGAAAGATGGTTACTGGAGATTATATAATTGATGGAAAGGTCAATTATTTTGATAACCAAGGTCTTTGGATGAATAAAATAAATTAAAAACCGATCTTACTCATTGTTTTGAGTAAAAATCGGTTTTTGTTTGGAAGGGAATATATATGAAAGAGAAAACGAAAAGAAATTCGTCTATTGAATTATTAAGAATTATTTCAATGATTGGTGTCGTTATTTTACATTATAATAATGCAAGTATGGGTGGTGCATTAGGAATGGTTTTAGATGGCAGTCCTAATCAATATTATTTATATTTAATAGAAAGTTTATTTGTTTGTGCAGTTAATGTTTTTGTAATGATTTCAGCGTATTTTCTAGCTTGTAATCAAAATAGAAAATTAATTAAGATACTAGAATTATTTGTACAAGTTATCGTATTTAATTTAGCTTTTTATGTTTTTGGAGTATTAAGAGGTCATAAAGTATTTACAGTAAGTTCATTGATTAGTAGTTTATTACCCGCTAATTACTTTTTAATACTTTATTCTGTATTATATATTATTAGTCCTTATCTTAATTTAATTATTAAACAACTTAATAAAGAACAATTTAAACGCTTATTAATTATACTCATGCTTATTTTTTCAGTTTGGACAATTGTTATAGATGTTGCTGAAAATATAACAGGAAATACATATTTAGGATTAAGTACTATTGGAATGTATGGAAGTCAATATGGTTATACAATTATTAACTTTGTTTTGGTATATTTTGTAGGAGCTTATCTTCGTGTAAATAAAATAACATTATCTAAGAAAAAAGCAGGTATGTGGATTATAAGATGTTTAGCATTCTTATATGCTTTTTCAATGATGGAACATGTTTTACATTTACAATATACAGCAACATGGTATTATAATAATCCAATTATTATCTTAATGTCTGCTTATATTCTTTTATTCTTTATGGATATTCATTTTGAAAGTAAAATAATCAATGAATTAGCTAAAGCTGCTTTTACATGTTTTTTATTTCATGAATTCTTATTAAGACATATTAGAATTGAACAATTTGTTAATAGAGGTATTTTGATTTTAATTGTACATCAATTAGGATCAGCATTAATTATTTATCTTATTTCATACATTGTTTATAAAATATATCATTTATGTTCACATTGGTTCTTTAAACTTATTGAACCTTACATTAATAAAATCAATATTTCAGTTGAAAAGGGGTAACACAGTTACCTCTTTTGCTTTTTAGAATAAAAAAATGTCGTTCGGTTTTAGATAAGGAGTATTGCATTCAGTTATGATATAATAAGTCTATGAAATATTTATGGGGAGGATAAGACATGAGTAGGAATTTTAAAAAGATTGCTGTAGCATCAGCTCTTGTTGCAGCAACAACATTACCAACTACGATGGTTAGTGCATTAGAAACAAATGTGAAAAATGATTCTAATACACCTGTCACTTTAAGTAGTGAAAAACGTGGCTGGTATGAAGAGTATGGATACAAATATTATTATGATGATAATGGTGAATTACTTAAAGGGCTTCAAGAAATTGATGGGAATACGTATTATTTTTATAGCTATGATGGTCATATGGCATATTCTTCTTGGTATGATGAAGATACAATTACAGATAATGGGTTGATTGTCACTGTTAATAAAAGTGGTATTGTAACGAATTATGCAAATATTGTTGCTGGAGATTGGACACATTATGGGGATAAATGGTATTACTATGATGCTGATATGAATCCTTATATAGGAGTTAAAAACAATTAATGGTGTTAAATATTATTTTGAATGGGAAGGTAGATTAGCAACACGTACTTATGAAGGAATATGGGTAATTACATTTAATAGACAACTTATTGCTTATAATCAAAATGGTGTTGTTACTGATCAACAAGATATTGTAGGAAATAAATGGATTAAAGTTAATAATAAATGGTATTATTTTGATAAAAATTTAAATCCATATCAAGGAGTTCAAAAAGTTGATGGTGTGGAATACTTCTTTTGGAGTGATGGACAATTAGCAACATATGATTATGATAGTATTTCTACAGCAACTTCTAATAATTATTTAGTTAGTTATAATAAAAATGGTATTGTTATAGAAAAAGTAAAAATTGAAGGAAATAAATGGATCAAGTTTAATAATAATTGGTATTACTATGATCAAGATTTATATCCATATCAAGGAATTCATACAATTGGAGATGCAACTTATTATTTTTTGAGTAATGGACAACTTGCAACTTCAGGTTTTGAAGGAAATATTACAACAGTTAGAGAAGGAAATAAATATTATGCCTATGATTATACTGGAAAAGTTGTAGAACAAGTTGAGATTGTAGGAAATAAATGGATTGAATTTAATGGTGGAAAATATTATTTTGATTCTGAATTAACTCCATATTCAGGAATTCAAACAATTGATGGTGTAGAATATTATTTTAATTATGGACAATTAGCTGAATATTTGGATGAAGTTGTTACATCAGGAGATACACTTGCTTATGTAAGAGATGGAAAAGTTATTGAAAAAGCTAAATTTAAAGATAATGAATTGATTTATTTAAATGGCAATTGTTATTACTATTATTTAAATGATGCAGGTTATTATTATCCATATGATGGGGAATATACTGTAGATGGAAAATCTTTGTATTTTATTTATGGTATGCTTCAAACAAGTGACAGTGATGAAATATTAACTGACTATCGAAATGATTATCTTTATGCTTATAATAATAAAGGTGAAATTGTAGATAAGGTTAAGAGAGTAGATGGATGGAATGAAATTGGAAATGATTGGTACTATGTTTCAAGTGAAATGAATTTTGTAGATGGTATTTATACTGTTAATGGAAAAGAATATTATTTTGAAAATGGTAGATTAATAAAATCTTCTAATGGAATATCTATTGTTTCATCATATAGAGATGAAAATGATAAGATAGTAACTTATGTCATTGCATATAATAGCGAAGGTGTTGTTGTTGAAAAGAAAAAAGCAGTAGCTAATACTTGGATTCAACTTAGAGGAAAATGGTATTACTATGATAAAAACTTGAATGAAGCTGATGGTATAGAAACTATAAATGGTGTTAAATATGTTTTCTCGTGGGGAGAATTATTAACAGCATCTGGAAATAATATAGATGTTATCATTTCTTATGAACAAGGAAAAATGCTTTTAGTTGCCTATGATAAAAATGGTATCGTTAAAGAAACTACAGTATTAACCCCAAAAAAACTTACAGAATTTATAGGTAATAAGTATTTATATGATAGACGTTATGAACCATGTACAGGATGGCAAGAAGTAGATGGAACTAAATATCATTTTGATGCTGATGGTAAGATGACAACTGGATGGTTAGAAGAAAATGATTCTTGGTATTATCTAGATAAAGATGGTCAAAAAATAACTGGTTGGTTAACATTAAGTGGTAAAAAATATTACTTTGATAAAGAAGGAAAAATGGTTACTAGAACTGTAAACATTGATGGAAAAGACTATACATTTAATGAAAATGGTGAATTAACTACTGGAACTACTGAAAAATCAGGATGGGTACAAGAAGGAAATAAATGTTATTACTATGATAATAACCAAAAAGTAACAGGATACTATACAGTAGAAAATACTAAATATTACTTTGATGCCAATGGAGTTATGCAAACAGGATGGTTCAAGATTGACAATGCTGATTACTATGCAACATCTAGTGGATCAATTACAGCACAATGGGTAGGATCAGGAAATAACTGGTACTATGTAGACGGTGAAGGAAAAATGGTAACAGGGTTCCAAACAATCTCAGGATCAAAATATTACTTTGAAACAAACGGACTTATGAAAAAAGGATGGTTCAAAGTTAATAATGAAGATTACTATGCATCAACAAGCGGAGAAATCAAAGCACAATGGGTAGGATCAGGAAATAACTGGTACTATGTAGACGCAGATGGAAAAATGGTAACAGGATTCCAAACAATCTCTGGAACTAAATATTACTTTGAAACAAACGGACTTATGAAAAAAGGATGGTTTGTTGTAGATGGAACTGACTACTATGCATCAACAAGTGGAGAAATCAAAGCACAATGGGTAGGATCAGGAAATACTTGGTACTATGTAGACGCAGATGGAAAAATGGTAACAGGATATCAAACAATTGCAGGAGCAAAATACTACTTTGCAGAAAGCGGATTAATGCAAACAGGATGGTTTAAAATCAATGGTGAAGATTACTATGCAGCTTCAAGTGGTGTAATTAGTGACCAATGGGTAAAATCAGGAAATAACTGGTATTATGTAGACGCTGATGGAAAGATGGTTACAGGAGATTATGCAATTAATGGAGAAGTTAATCGCTTTGATGCTAATGGTATTTGGCTTGGACAATTAAAATTATGTACGAAAATGGGATGAATACATCCCGTTTTTGTGTATATTTTGTTTGAAATATATAATTTTATTGGTATAATCAATAAGAATAGTATTAGAGAAAGAGGGAAAGTATGAAAACTTTAGTTATAATTCCAGCATATAATGAAGAAGAAAGCATTTTAAGAGTTGTTAGAAATCTTGAAAATGCTGATATTGATTGCGATTATGTTGTAATCAACGATTGTTCTAAAGATAGCACTGGAAAAATTTTAGATGACAATAATATTAATCATATTGATTTACCTGTTAACTTAGGATTAACAGGTGCAGTACAAACAGGTTATAAATATGCTTATTATAATAATTATGACGCAGCTATCCAATTTGATGGTGATGGGCAACATTTACCAGAATATATACCTAGTTTAGTAAAAGAAATAGAAAATGGATATGATATTGTTATTGGATCAAGATTTGTGGATGAAAAGAAGCATTTTAGCATGAGAATGTTAGGTAGTAGAATTATTACTGCAATGATTAAACTAACAACAGGTGCCACTATTAATGATCCTACAAGTGGAATGAGAATCATTAATAAAGAATTAATTAAAGATTATGCTTTTGAATTAAATAGAAAACCAGAACCTGATACACTTGCATTTCAAATAAAAAAAGGTTATAAAGCAAAAGAAGTACAAGTTAAAATGGAAGATAGACTTGCTGGTACAAGTATTTATACAGGGATAGGAAGTTCTATTCAATATATGTTAAAAGTATTAATAACAATTATATTCTTTAATTAGGAGGTAACGTATGAGTTTAACATTACAAATATTATTAATTATATTCACTGTTTTATTCTTTATTGTTTTAGTAAAGAATGTTAAAAAAGGTAAATTAAGAACTGATTATGCTTTAGCATGGATTCTTTGTTCGATAGCATTAATTATTTTAAGTATTTTTCCACAAATTGCTTTTTTTGTAGCTAGACTTATAGGTGTCATTTCAACAGCAAATATAGTTTTTGCAGCTATTATTTTTATGCTTATTATTTTAGTATATGTTTTATTTAATAAAGTATCTATGCTAGAAGAAAAGCAAAAAAACTTAATTCAAGAAATTGCTATTTTGAAAAAGAAAAATGATTTAAAATAAATAATATTTATTAAATACATTACGATTTAATCGTAATGTATTTAATTGTTTAAGTTTAATAATAAGGGAGGAAATATATGAATCATCTTTTAACCTTTATATTTTTAATTTTTATTTTTTATTTTTATTGGTTAATAGGAGAGTTTGTAGCTGATTGTTTTGCTATAAAAATAAAAAATTCAACAGCATATGTTATATATGGATTTATATCTGTATTTTTTATTTCTTTTATCATAGGTTTTCCGTGTCAATTATTTCAATTGAGTTGGAATGTTTATTTTATTTTATTTTGTGTTCTTTTCTTTTCTTTTTTTGTATTTTTATTATGGAGAAAATATAAAAATATTTCTACCTTTGTAAATGAATTTAAAAGTAGCTTAAAAAAGGAAAACATAATAGATCATGTAAAAAATAATTGGGTTATTTATATTTTTGCTTTTTTATTCACTTTATTTTCAGTATCAAATGTGATGGCTTTATATGAGTTTGATTACGATGATGCTTATTATATAGCGAAAGTAGTTAATTCTATAGGAACACCATCTTTAATGAATGAAAGCTTTTATACAGGATGGCTTACAACATCTGTAGATTATGCACGAATGGTGAATACATATGAGATTACTTATGGTGCTCTCGCAAGTATTTTTCATATTAATCCTGTTTATTTTTGTAAAGTATCCATGGTTATTCATAACTATACAATGTTTGCATTAGCAATTAAACAATTAGCTAGTTTTGTTACTAAAAGAAAAGCACAATATGCACTTATTCCATTCTTTTTATTTTTAATAGGTCATGGATATTTGATGGAAAATAATGGTTCTTTTTTAACAATAAGATCATTTGACTTATGGCAATTTCAAAATGCCATATGGTATGGTGGTTCAGTAGTAAGAGTACTTTCTGTACCTATCATGTGTATTGTTTGTATACCTTTGATTGAAAATAAAATGACAATTAAAAATATTATTTTTGCTGGTATCACGAGTTGTTCAATGATGTCCTTTTCGACAGTCTTTTTACCTGTTTTAATTGTTATGTTCTTTGCTTTATTTATACTTAAATTTGCTTATAATACATGTATTTCAATAAAGAAAAAAAATACTAAATGGATCATTATTAATTTATGCTGTTTCTTATTTGTTTTAGTATTATTGATTTTAACAAATAAATTGGACCATACTCCTTTATTATCTTTAGCAGATTTTGAATCTTTTAGTAATCAATTATCGCCATTTTATGGATATTATGTTTCTACTGATACAATTATGCAATATAGTACATGTATTGCAGCTATTGCTTTAGCTTTGGTGATTAATTCAAAATATGGAAAATATCTGGCTATTATTACATTAATGCTTATTATTATTGTAGCTAAGAATAAGTTTAATGAACTACTATGTCTATCATCGTTTAATTATTTCTTTGTTATATTGAGATTTTATTCAGCAATTCAATTTATGGTTGTTTTCTTGATAGGGTTATCTATTGCTAAAATACTTGATATTATTTCTTTAAAAACAATATCTGTTTCAGTAGCAACATTAGCGATTGCTTCATCTCTCATATTTGTTTATCAAAATTATAATCAAATTAAATCGTATACATTTTTAGGTTGTGGAATTAATCAATATGGTTATGATTTTACACAAATATTTAAATACGATAATATGATGCTTGATATATTTAATGATGTAGGAGAACATTTTGACAGTTTGCCTTATGGAAATTATACATTATTGGTTCCTCCAGGATTTACTTATCATGGAAAAGTGACTTATCATCAAGGATTCTATATGTCAAGTAATCGAATTCAAATTGTAAAAGAAGGTTCTCTTTACGAAGATGAATTGCAATTTTATCATGCTATTTATGATTATTGGAGTGAAAAAGCATCTTTTGATCAAACGAAGTTTGCATTTGATTATTATAGAGAATCATATTTCTTAACACTTTCTAAAAAACAAGCTGATGAGCTTATGAGTCATGGATATCAATTAGAATATACAAATAATGAGTGTTATGTTATTAGATTATAGAAGCTATATTTATTTAGCTTCTATTTTTATTTTAAAATTCTAAAATATAAAGCAAAGATATGGTAGAATATACAGTGTGAAATATGAAGTGTTGGACAAATAGGTATGTATGTGGTATATATTTATAAGGTTTAATAACGAAATTATTAAGAATATAGGAGAAAAAATAGAAGATTTAGCGGAGGTCTTATGAATAAAGAAAATGCTATTGAAGTAAGGAATATGACAAAGTATTTTAAAGTTGAATATGATAAGGCTCATACTTTAAAAGAAAGATTGTTATCTTTTGGAAAAAGCAATAGAGAAGTTCATACGGTATTGAAGAATATAAATTTAGATATTAAAAAAGGTGAAACTGTTTGTTTGATTGGAACAAATGGGAGTGGTAAATCAACTTTATTGAAGTTGATGACTAAGATTATTTATCCTAATGAAGGGACAATTGAAACACATGGTAAGTTGACTTCGTTACTTGAATTGGGTGCAGGTTTCCATCAAGATTTTACAGGAAGAGAAAATATTTATTTTAATGCTGCTGTTTTTGGTTTGACAAAAGCAGAAATTGAAAAAAGAGTAGATGATATTATTGAATTCTCTGAACTTGGAGAATTTATTGATAATCCAGTTAGAACTTATTCTTCTGGGATGTATATGAGACTTGCTTTTTCAATTGCTATTAATGTAGATGCAGAAATTTTATTAATTGATGAAATTTTAGCAGTTGGAGATCAACATTTCCAAGATAAATGTTTTGATAAATTAAAAGAATTAAGAGATAGTGATAAAACAATTGTTATTGTTTCACATAGTTTAGATACAGTTAAAGATTTATGTACACGTGCTGTTTGGATCTATAAAGGTGAATTTAAATTAGATGGTGATCCAACTTATGTTATTGATGAATATTTAAAACAAGTTAAATTAGATCATAAAGAAGAAGCTAAGAAAAAATATCAAAAGCCATTAGATACTTATCATGGGATTGTTGTTGTTGATATTCCTCAATCATTTGCTGAAGTTAAAAAAGATACAGCTCAATTTACAATTTCTGGATGGTCATTGAGTGATTGTTTAAATGATCGTTTAAAAGTAACTTTTGATGATCAAGAGGTTACTGAAATGAGAAAAATAAATAGAAGTGATGTTTTAATGGCTTATCAAGAAAAATATGGTGGTTATGGAACAAATGATGATGAATGTGGATTTGATTATTTTGTAGATGTAAGTCAAATGGAATTAGGAGAACATTCTATTCTTGTTCAATTATTAGATGAAAAAGATAAAGTTATATCTGAAAAAGATTTAAAGATTAATATCATATAGGAGAAAAAGAAAATGAAATTATTTAAAAACTTATATGACTATCGTGAATTATTAAAAACAAATGTAAAAAAAGATATTAGAGGTAAATATAAAGGTTCATTTTTAGGAGTATTATGGTCATTCTTAAATCCATTATTAATGGTTGCCGTTTATGCCATTGTATTTCCTTATATCATGAGAATCAAAACAGATAATTATCTTCAATATTTAATTTGTGGGGTTATTCCATGGAACTTCTTTACGACAGTTATGGGACTTGGAATGGGAAGTATTAAAAATAATGCAGGTGTTATTAAAAAAGTATATTTTCCTAGAGAAATTTTACCAATATCAGCCACATTAAGTGGACTTGTTAACTTTTTTATCGCTTGTTTGATTATTATTCTTTTCTGTGTTTTTGGTGGACTTGGATTAAGTTGGCATATTTTATTAGTACCATTTATTGCGTTGATTCAATTTGTAATTACAGCAGGAATGGTTCTTGGTTTAAGTGCAATCAATGTTTATATTCAAGATACAGAATATATTATTCAATTTGTTATTAATATGTTATTTTATGGAACACCTATTTTATATCCGGCAGAATTATTTCCAGAAGCTATTCGTTGGGTACTTTATTTAAATCCTTTTACACATATCGTAAGTGCCTACCGTGATTTCTTTATGTATCATACGTTACCAGCAATGTCTAGTGTGCTTTATATGGTTGTAATGGCTATTATTTGTTTTGTATTAGGAATGTTTATCTTTAGAAAATTAGAAAAAGGATTTGCTGAAGAAATATAAGGGGTGATAGACATGAAAACATTAGATTATATAAACGTGAGAGATGCACAGGTTCATGGTCTTGTTAATCCTACATTTATTATGTATGGAAATTGTTCTTTAAAAGATTATTCTTTTGAAGTAACTGTTGATGGTAAAAAAAGAGAAGCACGTTTTTTACCAGATCTAGCAAGTGACAATTATGAATTAACATTATCATTGAGTAAAGATGATTCTAAAGTTAAAGTTTATTTAATACATGATGATCAAAAGGAACTTGTTTGTGTAAGAAAGAATACTTTAATGAAAAGAATTAAGTCAAAGATTAGAACACTTTTACAAAAAACAGTTAGAAAAACAAAAGAAACAAATAATAAGGTAAAAGTAAATACTTATGCTATTGGTAAAGAAGTTAAATATATAGCTAAGGAATATCATTTTATTTTAACTCCAAATAGATTAAAACAAAGTAAAAGACGTATTAAAGAAAATAAAAAGACAAAGAATAAATTTTTAGATGTGTATAACTTTTTAAATCAAAAGGAATATCTTCTATGGTTAGAAAAAAATGAAAAGCCGTTTGAAGAACACCCACAGTTTGATTATAATCCACTTATTTCTATTTGTATTCCTGTTTATAATGTGGAAAGAAAATACTTAGCAGAATGTTTAGATTCTATTTTAAATCAAACATATCAAAACTTTGAAATATGTTTATCTAATGATTGTTCTTCATTACAAGAAACAATTGATACATTAAATGAATATGAAAAGAAGGATTCTAGAATTAAAGTTCATCATCGTAAAGAAAATGGACATATTTCAAAAGCTACAAATGATGCATTAAATATAGCAAGTGGTGAATTTATTGGTTTAATGGATAATGATGATTTACTTGCTAGAAATGCTTTAGCTGAATGTGTGGCTGTCTTAAATAAAAATAAAGAATTAGATTTTATTTATACAGATGAAGATAAAATGGATATGAAAGGATTAAGAAGAGATCCTCATTTTAAATCAGATTATGCACCTGATTCATTACTTGGAAGTAACTATATTTGTCACTTTGAAATCATGAGAAAATCAATTGTAGATGAAATCGGTGGTTTTAGAGTAGGCTATGAAGGGGCACAAGACTATGATATCTTCTTAAGATTTTTAGAAAAGACAACACCTGAACGTGTATATCATATTCCAAAGATTTTATATCATTGGCGTATGATTGAAGGGTCAACGGCTGCCACAATTGATAGTAAAGGATATGCTGTAGAAAAAGGCAGAATGGCTGTAGAAGATGCTTTAAAACGTAGAGGTGTTAAAGCAAAAGTAACAGTACACCCAAGAGTTCCTTACTATCTAGTGAGATATGAATATGAAACAGAACCAATGGTTTCTATTATTATTCCAACTAAAGATTATGCAGATGTTACAGAGCAATGTTTAAAATCATTATTTGAAAAAACGACATATAAAAATTATGAAGTTATTTTAATGAATAATAACAGTGAAAAGAAAGAAACTTTTAATTTATTTAAAAAATATCAAAACAAATACTCAAATTTTAGAGTCATAGATGCAAATTACGAATTTAATTATTCTAAAATTAATAATCAAGCTGTTAAGGAAGCAAAAGGTGAATATATCGTATTATTAAATAACGATACAGAAATTATTACACCTCATTGGCTACAAATTATGGTTGGTTATGCTATGCAACCTCATATTGGGGCAGTAGGAACTAAGTTATTATATCCTGATAATACTGTTCAACATGCTGGTATTATTTTAGGAATTGGTGGAATTGCTCAACATTGTTTTATTGATAATCCAAGAGATGATGTTGGTTTTTATGGAAGATTATCAGTTCCATTTAATTATAGTGCAGTGACAGCTGCCTGTTTAATGGTATCGAAAGAAAAATATTTAGAAGTTAATGGTTTAGAAGAAGATTTACAAGTAGCATTTAATGATGTGGATTTTAATTTAAAATTATTAAAACAAGGATATTACAATATATGCTTGAATCATGTTGAACTTTATCATCATGAATCAAAATCTAGAGGTGATGATACAATTGATACAAGTAGTGCAAAATATCGCCGATTTGTACAAGAACATGATTATATCAAAGATAAATGGGGTTATATGTTATATAATGATCGATTCTATAATCCTAATTTGAGTTTGAAAAAAGCATTTGTTTTAGATAAGGAATAATTAAGAATTATAAAATTGAATACTGGTTAAAAAAATGCTAGGATGTCTATGACAAAACTAGCATTTTTATTAGGAGAAGAAAATGAAAGAATTATTAATGAAATATAAAGAAATCATTATGTATCTTGTGTTTGGTGTTCTTACAACGGTCGTTAATATTGTTGTTTATTTTTTAAGTGCAGAGCTTTTACACATAAATTATTTGATTTCTAATGCACTAGCATGGTTTTTATCGGTTTTATTTGCTTATATCACAAATAGAAAATATGTTTTTGAAAGTAGTAGTCAAAATATATTAAAAGAAGCTGTTTCTTTTTTTAGTTCTCGATTAGCTACAGGAATCTTAGATATGGTACTTATGTGGCTATTTGTGTATTTTAATGTTGTTAATGATGTGATTGCTAAAGTGATTGTTAATGTCATTGTGGTTGTATTGAATTATGTATTAAGTAAGTTAGTTGTTTTTAAAGGAGATAAATAGGATGGAAAAAATAACAGTAATTGTTCCTTGTTATAATGAAGAAGCAGCACTTCATTACTATTACAAGGAAATGAGTAGGGTCATGGATGAAATGAATGACGTAGATTTTGAATTATTATTCGTAAACGATGGTTCAAAAGATAAAACATTAGAAATTATGATGGAGCTTGCTAAAAAAGATTCAAGAGTTAAATATATTTCTTTTTCAAGAAATTTTGGGAAAGAAGCGGCTATGTATGCTGGATTTGAAAATAGTACAGGTGATTATGTATGTTTAATGGATGCTGATTTACAAGATCCTCCTCGCTTATTACCAGAAATGTTAAAAGCAATTAGAGAAGAAGGCTATGATAGTGCTGCTACAAGAAGAGTAACTCGTAAAGGAGAACCACCAATAAGATCATTTTTTGCAAGAATGTTTTATAAAATCATGAATAAAATATCTGATACTGAATTAATGGATGGTGCACGTGATTATCGTTTAATGACAAGACAATTTGTAAATGCTTTATTAGAATTAAAAGAATATAATCGTTTTAGTAAAGGGCTATTTGGTTGGGTAGGATTTAAAACAAAGTGGATTGAATTTGAAAATGTAGAAAGAGTTGCAGGAGAAACAAAATGGTCATTTTGGAAATTATTATTATATAGTATTGAAGGAATCGTTGCTTTTTCAACAGCACCATTAGCGATTGCATCGCTTATAGGGATGTTGATGTTATTTATTGCTTTTATATTTATCATATTCATTATTATTAAGACATTGATTTTTAATGATCCTACAAGTGGATGGCCATCATTGGTTTGTATTATTACTTTAATAGGTGGTATACAAATATTCTGTACGGGTATTTTAGGACAATATTTATCTAAGACATATCTCGAAACGAAACATAGACCAGTATATATTGTAAAGGGTACAAATATTAAAGATGAAAAAAATTAGTGATTATTTAGATAATAAAAAAATTATTATAGCTATTTTATTAGTGGCTTCTATATTCACACTTTTAATTTGTTCAAAAAATTCACCATTATATCCTTATAATGATTGGGTTGATGGTAATGCCTTTTTTACAATGGGAAAAGGTATGTTTAATGGAAAGGTTCCTTATAAAGATTTATTTGAACAAAAGGGACCTTTGCTTTATTTGATATATGGAATAGGTTATTTAATAAGTCATGATACATTTTTAGGTGTTTATTTATTAGAAGTTATTTCATATACAATTTTTGGCTATTTTCTTTTTAAAATTGCTAGAACTTATTTAAATCAATTTTATGCCTTATTAGTATCTGTTTTGACATTAGCTATTATTTCAGGATCGATTTCTTTTGTACAAGGAGGTAGTGCAGAAGAATTTTGTTTACCTTTTGTTGCAAGTAGTGTTTATTTCTTTATTAAAATTATTAATGAAAATAATTTTGATAAGAAATATTTATTAATTAATGGGGCAATAGCTGGATGTGTTTCATTGATCAAATTTAATTTATTAGGTTTGTGGTTTATTTGGATGGCTTTATATTTCTTTAAATTAATTTCTTTAAAGGAAATAAAAAAAGCTTTTATAAGTTGTGTTTATTTTTTAGTGGGAATGTTTATTCCTATCTTTATATCAATTCTTTATTTTGTTATCAATGGGGCATTAAGAGATTATTATGATGTATATATTACTTTTAATCTAACTGCTTATAGTACAACTATTGATTTAAAAACAAGAATATTAAATATGTTTTCAGCAATTTTCCAACAAATGAAATACAATAGAACAATTTATATATTATTATGTCTTGGTTTTGTAAATTGTTTAACAACAAAGATTTTAAAAAATATTTGGATCAATATATTTATTTTATTATCATTTATCTTTTTAATGATTGGTGTTTATATAGGTGGATTACCATTTATTTATTATTTTTTATGTTTTGAAGCATATATTATTTTTGGATTTATTTTTGTTTTTTCAATTGTTCAAAATTATTTAAGTAGTCAAACTTTAGCGATATGTATACTATGTGGAGGAATGATATTTTCTGTTCATTATCCATTAAAAAGTCCTAATAGAGGATATATGAATATCCCTCAAAATGCATATGCACAATATGTTTTTAAAGATATTATTGATAAATCAAAAAATAAAACATTATTGAATTATGATAATTTAGATGGGGGATTTTATACAGCATGTAATATTGTTCCTAATGTTAAATATTTTATGCGACAAAATGTTGGATATGATCGTTACCCTCAAATTATTGATGGTCAAAGAGAGGCTATTAAAAATAAGGAAATTGAATTTGTTGTGATAAGAGAATATAAAGATACAATAGGATATCGAAAGAATATTCCTTATTTAAATGATAACTATAAAGAAATAAAAAAATTCAAACAACTTTATGAAGGTATGGATTTTACTTATTATTTATATTGTCTAAAATAGGAGGACACCATGAAAAAAGTAACAGAATGTATCAAAAATCATATATGGGTCATTTATCTAATCTTATTTGTTTTTATGGTTATTAGGCATGCATCTGTAAAATTAGGAGTGGCAGATGATGTATGGTTTCTTGAACAATCAAAAATGGGATTAATTAACTATACTCAAATGAGGATACAAACTTGGACAAGTAGAAATATCATTGAATTGGTGATGCTTGTTTTATTAAATATTAATAAATGGGCTTGGATCATTTTAGATAGTGGAATGTTTGTACTTGTTTTACATTCTTTAAAAAGAATAATTTGTCCAACAAAAGAAAATGATTGGATCATTACTTTTTTTCTAATGCTTCTAATCATGTTATATCCTTTTGGAACATTTGGCGTGGCTGGATGGTATGCGACGACACTTAACTATGTATGGCCACTTGCGCTAGGATTATATGGACTTTCATATATTACGCAAGTTCTTTCCAATGAAAAGATATCAATGATTCAACAAATAAGTTATGTGGTTGCTAGTTTATACGCTATCAATCAAGAACAAATGTGTGCATTGTTTGTAGGATTTTATGCTTTATTTATGATATATAGTTTAGTAAAACATAAAAAAGTACCTATTTTAGCCTATATTATTTTAGTGTTATCGTTTATAATGTTAGGATATCATGCATTATGTCCTGGAAATGAGCTAAGAAAAGTTGCAGAAATGAATGCTTATTATCCAGCTTTTTATGACTTTAAGTTGATGGATAAGTTATTGTTAGGAGTTCTTTCAACAATAGCAATTGGTTCTTTACAACCTGCATATATTATTTTTGCTTGGAACATTATGTTGATTTATATCATTTATAAAAATACAAAAAATAAAGGACAATATGTACTAGTAGGTCTTATGACCTTTGTTACCTTTGGAGTTAGTGTAAGTGATAGATACTGTAATCATAGAGGGTTTTATCAAATCTTTAATGTGTTTAATGATTATACAAAAGTTATTGAACACATTTCGTTGAATATGAATGTTTGTTTAATTATTCTTTATTTTATATGTATTTTATTGATTAGTTTTTATGTAATAAAAACTAATCTAGGAAATAAGACAATGTTTCTAAGTTTCATAATTATTTGTGCAGCATTTTGTTCAAGAGTTGTACTTGGATTTTCACCATCTATTTTTGTTTCTGGAACAAGAACATTTGTGAATTCATCTTTTTTGATCGTAATTGCAACGTTTTTATGTGTTAATTCAAGAAAATTAGAAAGTATGCTATAATAAGTATGATGATTGGAGGTAAATCAATGAAAGTATTAGTAACAGGTGTTAATGGTCAATTAGGCTATGACGTTATGAATGAATTAAATCAAAGAGGACATGAAGCAATTGGAAGTGATATTACTGAAAGTAATGAACATTTTCAAAAATATGTTCAATTAGATATTACAAATAAAGAAGCTGTAGAATCAGAAATTACAAAAATCAATCCTGATGTTGTTGTTCACTGTGCAGCATGGACTGCTGTAGATTTAGCGGAGGATGATGATAAGGTAGAAAAAGTAAGAGCAGTTAATGCTAAAGGAACAGAAAATATTGCTTTAGTATGTAAAAAGTTAGATTGTAAAATGATTTATATTTCTACAGATTATGTATTTAACGGACAAGGTGAAACACCTTGGGATCCTGATTGTAAAGATTACAAACCATTAAATGTTTATGGACAAACTAAATTAGAAGGTGAACTTGCAGTTTCTTCTAATTTAGATAAATATTTTATTGTTCGTATTGCTTGGGTATTTGGTGTTAATGGTAAAAACTTTATTAAAACGATGTTAAATGTTGGAAAGAAATATCCACAAGTTAAAGTTGTTAATGATCAAATTGGAACACCAACATATACTTATGATCTTGCTCGATTATTAGTAGATATGGCTGAAAGTGATAAATATGGTTATTATCATGCGACTAATGAAGGTGGATATATTTCATGGTATGATTTTACAGTAGAAATCTTTAAACAAGCAGGATATACAACAGAAGTATTACCAGTAACTACTGAAGAATATGGTTTATCTAAGGCTGCTAGACCATTTAATAGTAGATTGGATAAATCTAAACTTGTAGAAAATGGATTTAAACCATTACCTACATGGCAAGATGCTTTAAGTAGATATTTAAAAGAAATTGAATATTAATTTATTATACTACTTCTAACACAATTATTGTGTTAGAAGTAGTTTTTTATTTTTAAAGGAAAACGCTCTTTTTAAGAATTTTGTTGTTTTTTAAGATAAGCATCTGAAAATATTCCGTAGTGATACTCATAATAGGCTTCTTTTAATGATATTGGCATTGGTGTGTTTAACACCAATGCATTTTTAATAAATTCACTATCTTTCACTTCTTCGAATAACTTCTTTGCTTGTTCATCTCTTTTATACTTATATTTTATTTGTTTTCTTAAAATATTAAAATCTAAATATTCTTGTGCATATCTTGTTGAAAAACCATGTGTCCTTTGAATAATATTTTCTATTTCACTCATTAATTCATTAACAGACGCTAGACTATTTCCATCTTCTGTTAAATAATGCTTTTGTGTTGGTGAGGTTTTAATATAACTATTTTCTGCTTTCAATTCATTTGAAAATTGTTTAAAGCATGACTTTGTATCACTGATTAATTTCTTTACATTATCTAGTCTATTGATTACAGACATGTATTTTTCAAATGACTCTGATCCCAAACCAACAATATTCATCATTATGTTATCTTGACTATCTATTGCACATGTAACACATACCTTATGATGTGATATTCCTCTATATGCTGATTGTTTTCCTCTTTTTTTTGAATATCTAGGCATATTTTCTAGTTTGGTTCCTTTAAGATTGATACTTAAATATTGAGAATCGATTTCTATTTCATCACTTAGTTTTTGTTCTTGAATGATTTGTGATGCTACTTTATAAAGCTTATGTCTCATATAAAAACATGTTGTTATCGATATATTCATAAAATAAGCTTCATTTTAGTGTTAAACCACTTATTTCGTAATCAATAAATTTGAGCCATTGATCTTTTGTAAAATGAGAACAGAAAAATAATGTTTTAGTGTTTTCACTAAAAAATCTATGACAGTCATTACAAAAATAACGTTGTTTTTCATAGGAATCTTTGCCATTTTTCTTGACAGAAGACAAACCACATATAGGATAAATTATTTTAGACTCAGATTTAACATTGATTGAACAAGAATTTTTAATACGTTCCAGAAGATTATCAATATAGTCTTGATCTTTATTTTTCAAATATTGAACAACTTGTTTTTCAGTAATCATTATAAACACCAACCTTTATTGATATTTTAATCATTATCTGAATTATATTCTTTTTGAGCATCTGATTAGCCTTCAATATATTGGTGTTTATTCAATTAGCAACATTTTTCTTAAAAAGAGCGAAGGAAAATACAAATATTAAAAGTTTTAATATTTATGAATTTTTTAAGGAAAGATAGAAAATATATTAAACAAATATAAAAAGATATCTAACAATAATATTTGTTTATGATATAATTTTTTAAAAAGGAGATGATATTAATGAAAAAGAAATTGAGTTGTATTGTTTTTTTAGCTTTAGTAATGCTAGTAATATCAATTAGTCCAATTTATGCAGGAAACTGGAAAAAAGATAATAAAGGATGGTGGTATCAAGAAAATGATGGAACTTATCCTAAAGATGATTATAAATATGTAAATGAGCAATGGTATTATTTTGATCAAGAAGGTTATATGGTTATTGGTTGGTATCAAATTGATGGATACTGGCATTATTTCCAAGCTGATGGTAGTGAGCTTGGAGAAGGCTGGCATTGGATAAATGGTAATTGTTATTATATGGATGCTAACGGAGATATGTTAACTGATACATGGATTGGAGATAGCTATGTTGATGCTTCTGGAGTATGGGTAAAAGGAAAAGTGAAGGAAGTAGTTGGATGGAACAAAAGCGGAAATCGTTGGTGGTATAAATTTGAAGATGGAAGCTTTGCTAAATCTGGTTGGTTCAATATAGATGATACTAGCTATTTGTTTGATGATGCAGGTTATATGCTAACAGGATGGCAAAAATATGAAGATGATTGGTATTTACTTAGCGATTCAGGTAATCCATTAACAGGATGGCAACAAAGAAATGGCAAATGGTATTTATTAGATGATTCAGGGTGTATGTTAACAGGTTGGCAATGCCAAGAAAATAAATGGTATTTATTAGATGATTCAGGTAATCCATTAACAGGATGGCAAAATCAAGATGGAGATTGGTATTTATTGAGCAGTTCAGGTTATATGTTAACAGGATGGCAAAAACAATCAGGTAAATGGTATTATTTAGATGAAAATGATAACTATGGAGTAATGTGTATTGGCGAAGTAAATATAGACGAAAAAACATATTATTTTAATCAAGATGGTACAATGTATACAGGATGGTTGAAAGAAATTAATAAGTGGGCTGATACAAATGAAGATTGTATTGATTGGAAATATTTTAATCAAGATGGATCTATGCAAATCGGATGGCTCACTTTAAATGGGAAAAAGTATCACTTTAGTGATTCTGGATATTTAAAATGTAGTTATCCAAGCAGAGGGGATACAATTGTTATAAGAGAAATAGATGGACAAGGATATTATGGATTTGATCAAAATGGATGTATGGTATTAGGTTGGCAAGTATATCATGATAAATTTAATGATAGTGATCATTGGATGTATTTTGATCAAGACGGATTATCACATAATGGATGGTTAGAATTAAATGGTAAAAAATACTATTTGAATCCAATAACAGGTTATATGGTATCTAATGAAACAGTTAAGATAGACAACGGTTATTATAAATTTAATGAAAATGGTGAATTAGTATAATATCTATAAAACTAGCACATTTGAAGTGCTAGTTTTTGTATATCATGATAAATTATCAATATGATTGGCATATATTCAAATGTGTATGCTATACTATTTCTAACAAAGAAAGGTAGTAAGTTATGAAAGTATCATTAGTAATGGCTGTATATAATGGCGAAAAGTATTTAATTGAACAATTAGATTCTATTAGAAAACAAACGTATCTAATTGATGAAGTAATATTAATAGATGATGTTTCTACTGATAATAGTTATGAGTTGATTCATCAGTATATCGATGGTTATAAACTTATTAATTGGAAACTTATAAAAAATGAAAATAATTTAGGATATCGTAAGAACTTTAAAAAAGGATTAGAGATAGTAGATGGAGATATCATCTTTTTAAGTGATCAAGATGATCGTTGGCATTTAAATAAAATAGAGGTGATGGTTGAAAAAATGAGTCAATCCACTATTTTATCTCTAGCATCGAGTTTTAATTTTATGGATCAAGATGGAAATTGTTTCGAAGTGAATAAAATAAAAGGACGTTCAAATAATAATTTACTTTTTAAAGAAGTAACAGAAGAATTAACGGAAATCGATTTAAAGAGTTTATTAGAAATGAATTTTTCTCAAGGTTGTTGTATGGCTATCAAAAAAGAAGTTAAAGATGAATATTTAAAAGTAACACAAGGTAAATTGCCTCATGATTGGGAATTGAATATTATTTCTGCTATTCAAAATGGATGTTATTATTTAGATATTCCTTTAATTGATTATAGAATTCATAATAATAATACAATTGGAATGGATAATATTGTTGATGGGAATATTATTAATGAAAAGAAACAAAGAGTGAATGAACGTATTGAACAGACCAAAGCACAAATAGAAAATGTGAATTTTGCATTGGGATTAGAGCTAAATAGAGAACAAAAAAAATATTGTTTAAAATATAAAGATTATTTAACACAAAGAGTTTTAATGATGAAAGAAAAGAAAGCTTGTTCTTTGATTTTATACTTTTTAAAAGGAAAATATAAAGGATTTGGAAGAGTTAAAACTTTTTTAGGAGATTTAGTGAACATTATTAAATAGGTGATTGTATGGAAAAAATATTATTAATATCAAATATGTATCCATCTAAAAAATATAAACATTATGGTGTGTTTGTTCAAAATACAGCAAGTATTTTGAAAAATAATGGATATCAAGTAGATGTATCAGCTTTAAAAAAGAAAGATAGTAAGTTAGGAAAATTAGGTGGATATTTAAGTTTTTATTTAAAAAGTATCTTTTTGTGTTTATTTCATCATTATGATTATCTTTATGCCCATTATATTTCACATTGTGCATTATTAATTAAAATCATTAAGAAATTAAAACCAAGTATAAAGGTTATTGTAAATGTTCATGGAAATGACGTTGTTCCAGAAGACGCACATGATGAGAAGTTTATTCCTTTAGTTAAATCAACATTACCTCTAATAGATTTATGTATTGTACCATCAAGTTATTATCAAAAGGTCATGATGGAACAATATGGATTGAATGAAGATAAAATCAAGATTTTTCCTTCAGGAGGTATTAATTTTGATGTCTTTCAAAAAATAGAAAACGCTAAAGAGAAATTGCATTTAGATCCAAATAAAAAATGTATAGGTTATATAGGAAGATATGAAAAAAGAAAAGGTTGGGAAGTCTTTTTAAAGGCTATTAGTTTATTAGAAAACGTAGAACAATATCAAATCGTGATGGTGGGTGTTGGTGAAGATGAAGAAAAAGCGAATGCACTTATTCAAGAATATCATTTAGAAAACGTGATAAAAAAATATCCAATGCAAACTCAAAAAGAATTGGCGTTATTTTATTCAGCTATTGATATCTTTTGTTTTCCAACCTATCGTAAAAGCGATAGTTTAGGATTGGTTGGATTAGAAGCTATGGCTTGTGGTTGTATAGTTATTGCATCTAATATGGCAGGACCAACAAGTTATATTAAAAATCAAGAAAATGGTTTTTTCTTTAAACCAAGAGATGGTAAAGATTTAAATCAAAAAATAGAAGATATTTTATCAATGAATGAACATCAAATAAAAGAGATTAAAGATCATGCTTATCAAACGGCCAAAGCGTATGATGTAAATGATATTTCTCAAAATCTAGTGGATATTTTTAATGGAATATAGGATGTGAAAGTATGGATGTGTCAGTTATTATTCCTATTTATAAAGGGAATGGATATATAGAATCTTTATTAAATAAAATAGAGAAAAATTATCAAGAAAGTCAAAAAGAAATAGAGGTTATTTTTGTTAATGATTATCCTGATGAAGAAATTATTGTAGGTAGTCAACATGATTTTCCAATTAGAATTATTAATAATGAAATGAATCAAGGAATTCATCAAACAAGAATCAATGGTTTAAAAAAAGCGTTAGGTAAATATATTTTATTTTTAGATCAAGATGATGAAATTAGTGATTTTTTTATTAAAAGTCAATTAGAACATATTGGAGATGCAGATTTATGTATCGCTAATGGCATTATGGAATCAGAAAATGGGAAATGTTTGATTTATAAAAATCAAAAATCACAAGATTATTTAAAGAAACAAATTGGTTTTATTAAAGTAAGAGACTTAATTGTTTCACCAGGTCATTGTTTGATTAAAAAAACAAGTATACCAGAATATTGGACAAAGCATGTCATGTCTGTTAATTCGGCAGATGATTACTTTTTATGGCTTTTGATGATTGAAAATAAATGTCAATTTAATGTGAATTATGATGTATTATATACCCATAAGTATACTGGAGAAAATGTTTCAGGAAGTCTAGATCAAGTGCATAAGTCTAACATGGAAATGGTTGATTTATTAAAAGAATATTGTCATAATGTCAATGTTGATTTATTGAAAAGAACTATTACATATAAATATGATATGAAAAAACAAGGGAAATTAGTTCCATCAATAAAAAATATAGATTTATTTTTATATAATACAATCTATCAATTATTATGGAAAGGTATGTAAAATATGAAAAATGTATTTATTATAGGGAGTAAAGGAATACCTGCTAATTATGGTGGCTTTGAAACCTTTGTCGAATATTTAACAAAGTATAAGGTCAGTGATGATATTAAGTATCATGTGGCTTGTTTGTCTGATCATGAAGAAGAATTTGAACATAATCAAGCAAGATGTTTTAAAGTACAAGTGCCTGATATTGGACCAGCAAAAGCAGTTTATTATGATATTGCAGCTTTAAAAGCAGTTTATCAATATGTTGTTGATCATAATATTGAAGAGGGGATTGTTTATATTTTAGCTTGTCGTATAGGTCCATTTTTAAAGAAATATGTCAAAATGTTTCATGCTAAAAATATTCAAGTTTTTGTTAATCCTGACGGTCATGAATTTAAAAGAGCTAAATGGAATTGGTTTATTAGACAATATTGGAAATTATCTGAAAGATTGATGATTAAAAATGCGGATTATATCGTTTGTGATTCACAAAATATTGAAAAGTATATTCAAGAAGATTACAAAAAGTATCAACCCCAAACAACATTTATCGCTTATGGAGCAGATGTTGTTGATAACAGTGATGAAGAAAAATTTGAAGTATGGGCTAAGGAACATGAGGTTTCAAAAAATGAATATTATTTAATTGTTGGACGTTTTGTTCCTGAAAATAATTATGAAACAATGATTAGAGAATTCATGAGTTCGAATACAAAAAAAGATTTAGTGATTGTTACTGGATATCAAGAAAGTAAGTTGTATCATATTTTAAATAACAAGTATCATTTTGAAAATGATCAAAGAGTTAAATTTGTAGGTACAATTTATGATGATGCTTTATTAAAAAGTGTAAGAAAGAATGCTTTTGCTTATTTACATGGTCATGAAGTAGGAGGAACTAATCCTTCCTTGTTAGAAGCCTTAGGTTCTACTTCTTTAAATCTTTTATTAAATGTTGGCTTTAATCAAGAAGTAGGTTTAGATTCATGTATTTATTGGGGTAAAGAAAAGAATAATTTAAAACATCTTATAGAACATGTTGAAACATTTGATCAAGATTATATTGATACTTTAGGAAAAGCTGCTAAAGATAGAATTAAAAATGCTTATAGTTGGACAAAGATTGTTTCAGACTATGAAAGCTTGTTCTTAAGAAAAAAAGATTTGTAGATAATTGTAATTTGTTATATAGTATAAAAGAAGAAGAGAAAAATATCGTGGAGGAACAACTATGTTTAAAAAAATAGTCGCTCTATTAATGACATGTGTCTTATCAATGTCATTAGTAGGATGTAGTACTAGTGATTCTAGTGATAAAACAACAACTAAGAAACCTGCTACATCAAACAGCATTAAAAATAAAGATGTTAATGATTTCCAAGAAGCTGATGGATTAATCAAATATTTTACAATTGATGATAAAAAAATAGCAATTCCTGAAACAGTAGGAGAATATGCAAATTATTTATCACAAGTTGGAACAGTTACTTTAAATGATACAGGTGATAAAGTAGAAGATGTGGAATTAGATGCTAATGGGATTTCATCGATGGCAGCATATCTAAATGTAGAATTAGATAGTGGTGATGTTGCACATTTCTATTTAAGATATGAAAATCCAACTAAAAAAGCTATTAGTGTAGCAGAAGCATCTGTAACGTTTATTGAAGTAAAATATGATGAATACGCTGAAGAAGAATACGATAAAGCAGCTAAAGATGTTGTTGTAGAAACAAGCGAAGGATCGTTAGCTTTAAATAATAAAGTAAAATATGCACAAGTTAAAAAGGTTTTAGGTGAACCAAACCAAGAAACGGATGGTAGATTCCATTATTCAAATGATGCAGGATATAAATACATGTTTGATTGCTGTAACGAAAATAGAAATGGAATTTTTAGGGGATTTAGTATTGAATATCCAAGTAAATAATAAAAATATCTGCTTTTTATAAGCAGCTATTTTTATATAACAATAACTTATTTAAAAAAGGAACATTAATAATGGCGCAATTAAAACAAATGATAAATAAGAATAAATTTTATATTATAGGAACATTGATTCTCTTTCTATTTTTATTTTATTGTTCAACAAAATTATGTATGAATGTAGCACCAGATGAATATATGAGATATGATATCCCCTTATTTATTTACAATCATTCATATTTACCTAAAGGTGATGAAAAAGAAATATTAAATGCAATATGGGGATTTTCTTATGGATTTACACCTTACCTTCCTTCAATAATTAGTTTTTTCTTTATGAAAATAGCTTCTATCTTAACAACTGCTCCAGTACATTTATTGATTGCGGCAAGACTAACAAGTGTTCTTGCGGGGGCACTTACGTTTTTTGTATGTTGTAAAATTGGTGAAGAAATATTTAATCATAAGATGACAATATATCTTTTTGCTATTTTTGTTTCACTATTACCACAATTCATGTACTTATCTCTTTATTTAAATAATGATTCGTTTTCAATATTTACAACAGCACTTATTGTTTATGGTTGGATTAAGGGAATAAAAACAAATTGGAATTGTAAATGGTGTATTTTTTTAGGTGTTGCTATAGGATTATGTGCATTAACCTATTATAATGCTTATGGATTTATATTATGTAGTATTATTGTATATTGTATGAGTAGTTATAAATTACATTTTACATTTAATGAGTTTTTAAAAAAAGGATTTCTAATAGCAATTGCTGCCTTAGTTGTTGGTGGATGGTTTTTTATTAGAAATGCAATGATTCATAATGGAGATTTTTTAGGAATGAATTCTATGTACGATTGTGGTGAAAAATATGCAATGCCAGGTTATCAATTATCACAAAGAGATACTTATCAAAATCAAGAAATTAGTGTGTTTTCTATGATTTTTGATACAAATTGGATAATAACAACTATAAAAAGTTTTATTTGTACCACAGGATATATGCAATATATGATTAGTGGAAAACATTTTTATTTATATTTAATAATAATTTTGTTTGGTATGATTATGATGCTTATTGCTTTAAAAAGAAAATATCAATTCAAATTTAAATTTGAAAATTATTTTATAATATGTTTAATTTTATGTATTTTGATTCCAATTATTTTATCAATAAAATATTCTTATTCTATAGATTATCAACCTCAAGGAAGGTATATTATGTCTATTTTAATTCCAATTGCTTTATTTATGAGTATTGGTTATGAATATTTTAGTGAATTTATTGAAAATAAAATACAAATAAAATCAAGATATATAGAGTTATCAATGATAGGGATCTATATTTTATTATTCGTTATTTGTTATTCAAATTATATAGCTGTTTGTTTCGGAAGTACAATAATTTAAATTGAAGGTGATTATGTGTTTGATTCAAAATTAAAGAAATTAGGTAAAAATGTTGTATTAGGATTTTTTGCTGCTATAACATCATTACTTACATTGTTATGTTTATTTAATAATGCGTATTTAAGTTGGGATGAACATACGACAATTGTTGCTGATAAACCATTTTATTTATTATTATGGTTTGTTATAGTATTGTTTTTTGTTTATTTTGTTAGAAAACATTATAGAACACAGGATACTTATTATTTTAATAAAATATTTATTATATTAAGCTTGATATTATTGATTGTTGGTATTTTTATGATTTTCAAATTTGATTTTGTTCCTGTGGCAGATCAAGCAAGTATTTTGGAAGCAGCAGCTGGATTAAAGAATGGCAATTATAGTTATTTTACACCAATGGGATATGTAGGAAAGTGTTCTAATCAAGCGGGAATTGTTGTTATTCTTTATTATTTATCATTTATTTTTGGAGAAAATAATTATCAAGCATTTCAAGTGCTTAATATTATAGGGTTATTAGTTAGTTATTATTGTTTATGCAAAATATCACAAATTAGTTTTCATAATGATGAGCTAAAAAACTGGACACTTATTTTATTATTTATATTTTTCCCTTTAACATTTTATGTTGCATTTGTATATGGAAATATCTTTGGACATACTTTTTCATTACTTGCAATATTAGCGGGATACCAATATTTTGAAACAAGTAAAATAAAATATATAGTTTTATCGATTGTTTCAATTATTTTTGCAATGATGTTTAAATCTAATTATATGATTGTTTTTGTTGCAATGGTTATCTTTATTTTATTTGATATTATTTTAAATAAAAAATATACATCTATTATTTTATTGATTTTATTTGTACCTGCCTATTTTGCATCTTCAATGATTCCTAATACAATTATCAAAAATATTACAGGCATTGAACTTGGTAAAGGTATACCGATGATAGCATATGTAGAAATGGGATTACAAGATAGTGATGTGGCTCCGGGATGGTTTAATAATTATAATTGGAGTGTCTATGAAAATAATAATGGTGATTATGAAGCAACAAATACACAGGTAAAAAGTGATTTAGGTAATACGTTATCTTATTATATAACACACCCTGGAGAATTTATTAACTTTTTATATCGAAAGACAGTTTCACAATGGTGTAATCCTGATTTTCAAGGAACTTGGGTAACGAGGCATAGTAGTTTTTATATTCAAAGTGAGTTATGGTATCAAATATATAATGTCTATGAAACAGTTATTTTATTAGGAACATTAGCTTATATTTACTTTACTGGAAGACATATGAAATTACACAGATTATTGTTACCAACTATTTTTATTGGTGGATTTTTATTTCATTTATTTTGGGAAGCAAAATCACAATATACTATTACATATTTTGTTTTATTAATTCCTTATTGTGCAAAAGGTTTAATGGATATGACAAATGAAATGATTGATTCATTCCGCAATATAAGAATTGTTAGAAGTATACCTAAGAAAATTGGTATGATTATTAAAATGGATACTGTTAGATTTATAGTATTTATTACAGCTCTTGCTTCCATTATAAAGATAATCGCTTAAAGAAATCATTATGTATCTTATCTTTGGAACATTAACAACAGCTGTAAATATTGTTGTCTATTATTTATTTTCAAATATTATACATATGAACTATTTATTTTCGAATGCTGTAGCATGGTTTTTATCGGTATTATTTGCCTATATTACAAATAGAAAATATGTGTTTAATAGTAGTAGTGCATAAATATTTAAAGAAGCTTTATCATTCTTTAGTTCAAGATTAGCTACAGGGTTATTAGATATGTTTTTTATGTGCTTCTTTGTTAACTTTAATTTATTAAACGATGTTTTATTTAAGATAGTCGTGAATGTTATAGTTGTTATTTTGGATTATATTTTAAGTAAATTAATCGTATTTAAAAATAAATAGAGATCCAACAATTTCGTTGGATTTTTATTTTAGAGTTTATAATGAAAATTATTAAAGATGTAAAGATTCACTTTGTTATGGAAGGTAGAAATCGTATAGATGATAATAAGTCGCTTCGTGAGGCATTAGCCAACTGTTTGATTAATGCAGATTACTATGGGACAAGAGGGGTTGTTATTAAAAAAGATCAAAATCAAATTATTTTCGAAAATCCTGGATATATTAGAACTGGAAAGGAACAAATGCGAAAAGGTGGGGAATCTGATCCGCGTAATAAAACTCTTATGAAAATGTTTAATCTTGTAAACATAGGTGAACGTTCTGGAAGTGGTGTTCCTAATATCTTCAATACATGGGAAGATCAAGGATGGAAAGAACCTGTTATTGAAGAAAGATTTGATCCTGATCGAACTATCTTAACACTTGAATTTGTAGATAAAACAAACAAAGAAAAAACGGCGAAGAAAACAAGCGAAGAAAACAAGCGAAGGAAGTACGATTAGAAATAAAACAATAGAAAACATGGTAAAAATTGAAAATTATCTTAAAGAAAATGGTGAATCCAAAACAAATGATATTGCTGAATATCTAAATCTTAGTTCTGCTAGAACAAGAAAAATATTATCAGAAATGAAAACAATTGAAGCTATTGGTACAAACACAAATAGAAAATATAGGTTAAAAGATAATCAAAAATAGAATTGTCTTTAAAGATGAAATAAAATGTAATATATATATGAAAAGAGCTATCAAATAGATTCATTGCTATGATGATTTATTTCAAAATTTATTAAAAAGTAATCACAAACTTGTCAGCATAGGTGATTACTTTTTTTGTTCATTTTTGGTTTAAATAAAAAACAACTCTCATTAAACAGAGTTGCTTTTTAAATGCCTCCTTTCTAAACACAAGTAAAATCTCTATATTAAACTGAGAACGCGAAATGTGTTTTTAAGATATGATCTCAGATTTTTTGTTTTCTGTGTGTCGGTAGTGAAATATCTTTTTTTAAATTTTATTTGTATAGAGATTTCACTGTTATTTTATATGAAATAGGTTGATTTTTGTTTGTTTAGGGAAAATTAAAAAAATAGTGGGAAAATCGTTAAGAAATATGCTAAATATTTTATTGAAAGAGATAAATATCCAGAGATAAGGGTATCATTTTAAATAATAAAATAGTATAATATCACAAAATGAGGTGGAATCATGGAAACAGTTTTGGTAGAAAAAAAGAACATAAACGAGGTTGTTGAATTATTAAAACAAGATGAGGTTGTGGCTTTTCCTACCGAGACTGTTTTTGGCTTAGGTGTGAAGTTTGGAAATCTTTCGGCACTTGAAAAAATCTATGAAATTAAACATAGAAGTCATAGTAAAGCAGTATCTTTGATGATCTATGATTCTCAAGATATAGAAAAATATGCTTATGTAAATACAAATGCTCAAAAATTGATTGATGAATTTATGCCGGGAATGATAACTCTTGTTTTAAAAAAGAAATCAATTTTATCAGATGATTTTACAGCGGGATTAGAAACGATAGGTATAAGAATACCTGATGATCCATTTGTATTAGAATTATTGAAAAGAGTAGGGCCAATGTTAGTAACAAGCGCTAACATTTCAGGTCAAGAGACACTTTTAAATGATTTAGATGTGTATCATGAATTTAATGGGAAACTAAAGATGATCGTCAAAGGAAAATGTCAAAATACTCTAGCAAGTACAGTGGTAAAAATTGATGATGATGTAACAATATTACGTCAAGGTTGTATTAGTGAAGAAAAAATCAGGGAGGTATTGAAGTGAAAATTGCAATGGCATGTGACCATGGTGGTCTCAGATTAAAAAATGTATTAAAAGAAGATTTAGAAAAAAATGGTTATGAAGTTGTAGATTTTGGTACATACACAGAAGAAAGCTGTGATTACCCAGATTATGCTTCTAAAGCAGCAAAAGCTGTTGCTGATGGAACGTGCGACAAGGGGGTTGTCGTATGTGGAACTGGAATTGGTGTCAGCATTACTGCCAATAAAGTAAACGGAATTCGTTGTTCATTATGTCATGATGTATTTAGTGCAAAAGCAACACGTCAACATAATGATTCAAACATGTTGGCAATGGGGCAACGTGTTATAGGGGAAGGCTTAGCTTTAGAAATCTTACATGCATGGCTTGAAAGCGAATATGAAGGCGGAAGACATGATGCAAGAATTCAAAAAATGATGGCTTTAGAAAAGGAGTAATAAATAATGAAAGATACACAATTATTTGAAAGTGTTGAAAGAGAATTAAATAGACAAAGAAATAACATTGAATTGATTGCTTCAGAAAACTTTGTTTCTGAAGAAGTATTACAATTAGCTGGATCAGTTCTTACAAATAAATATGCTGAAGGATATCCAGCAAAAAGATATTATGGGGGATGTCAATTTGTTGATGAAGTTGAAGAACTTGCAAGACAAAGAATTTGTGAAATCTATGGGGCAGAACATGCTAATGTTCAACCACATAGTGGAGCACAAGCTAATACTGCAGTTTATTTAGCTTTATTACAACATGGAGATAAAGTGTTAGGTATGTCACTTGCTGATGGGGGACATTTAACACATGGGCATCCATTGAACTTTTCAGGAATCAACTATGAATTTTATAGCTATGGTGTTTCAAAAGAGACAGAAACAATTGATTATGAAGCTTATAAAAAACAAGTAGAAGAAATTAAACCAAAACTCGTTGTTGCTGGAGCTAGTGCTTATAGTAGAACAATTGATTTTGAATTTATGGCTAAAGTTGCTCATGATAATGGCGCATTATTTATGGTAGATATGGCTCATATCGCTGGACTTGTAGCTGCTGGCGTTCATCCATCACCATTTCCATATGCTGATATTGTGACAACAACAACACATAAAACATTAAGAGGACCTCGTGGTGGTGTCATCATGTGTAAAAAAGAATTTGCTGCTGATATTGATCGTGCAGTTTTCCCAGGTATGCAAGGTGGACCTTTAATGCATATTATTGCTGCTAAAGCACAATGTTTCTATGAAGTACAACAACCAGAATTTAAAGACTATGCAAAACAAATTATCAAAAATGCTAAAGCAATGGAAAAAGTATTTAAAGAAGAAGGGTTCAGATTGGTTGCTGGAGGAACAGATAACCACTTATTACTTGTTGATGTTAAAGCAAGTTGTGGTATTTCTGGTAAAAAAGCACAACGTTTACTTGATGAAATCAATATTACAGCTAATAAAAATGCAATTCCTTTTGATACAGAAAAACCATTCAAAGCTTCAGGAATTCGTATTGGAACACCAGCAATGACAACAAAAGGATTCAAAGAAGAAGACTTTGAAGAAGTTGCTAGAATTATTGCTTATCGTTTAAAAAATGAAGAAACAGACGAAATTAAAGAAGAATGTTTAAAACGAGTAGCAAAACTTACTGAAAAGGTCACAATGTATTCAAATATTAAATATATCTAGGAGGCAATTATGTCAGTAACAATATTAGATCATGCTTTAATCCAACATAAACTCACTATTATGCGAGATAAAAATACGTCAACTTATATTTTTAAACAAAATTTAGATGAAATTGCTAAACTTATGGCATTTGAAGTAACACGCAATGTTTCATTAAAAGATAAAGCGATTGAAACACCAGTTTGTCCTACAGTTGGTAAAGAACTAGATTTACCAATTGTATTAGCACCTATTTTACGTGCAGGAATTGGTTTAGTTGATGGTTTTAGAGATATTATTCCTACAGCTAAAATTGGTTATATAGGGATGGAAAGAGATGAAGAAACTTTAATTCCACGTGAATATTATGCTAAGTTTCCAAAAGGTCTAGAAGATGCTTTAGTCATTGTTTTAGATCCAATGCTAGCAACTGGTGGAAGTGCTAATATGGCAATTGAAAATATTAAACAAAGAGGAGCAAGAAAAATCAAACTTGTTTGTTTAGTAGGAGCACCAGAAGGAGTTAAAGCGATTCAAGAAGTACATCCTGATGTTGATATTACACTTGCAGCATTAGATGAAAAATTAAATGAGCATGGTTATATTGTTCCTGGACTTGGAGATGCCGGAGATCGTTTGTTTGGAACAAATGAATAATAAAGAGAAGCTTTTTAAAGATTTGCTTTATGCATTGACGTTATCAGGTAAAATATTTGGAACTTTAATAGCTGGCGTCATATTGGGTTTATATTTGGATAGTATATTACTAACCAAACCTCTTCTGACGCTAGTATTTCTTGTTTTAGCGTTTATAGAAGTGATGAGAACATTATTAAAAGGTGGAAAATCATGAATGAAAAGTTAGTTTTTAAGAAATCATTTTTTATTTTTTTGATAGGTTTTATCGTTTTTTCAATTATTGGTTTGATGATGAAATCTATCAGTTATTCGCTAGGTTTTTTGCTTGGATATTTATTTAATCTTGCAATTTTTTATGTTATTATTATCACGTCTGATATGATATTGAACTTAAAAAGATCTACAAGTTTAATTATCTTATTAAATATAGTCAAACTTGCAATTTATGCGATTGGTTTTTTAATTGCTATTTTTATTCCAAAATGGTTTAATCTGATGGGTGTTCTTTTTGGATATATGGTCATTAAAATAACCATATATATTGTAAGTTATCAAATGAAGGGGGTGAAAGGGTGAGTAACTTCTTAGATTCTTTACAGGTAGAATTAATCTTTTCATTGATTATTATGGTGGTGATGGCTATTTTCTTTATTTATGCCGGAAAGAAATTTGCAACTGCTGATCCAACAGCAAGACCTAAAGGTGTTGTTTTAGTTGTTGAAACAGGTGTTAAAATGATTTACGACTATTTAAAAAGTATCATGCCAAAGAAATTTGAAAAGAACTATTATCCATACTTTGCAATGCTCTTTGCATATTTGATCATTGCCAACTTAAGTGGATTATTAGGATTTGAAGCACCAACTTCAAATTATTCTATTACTCTTGCATTAACAACAATTACATTCTGTTTAATTCAGTTTAATGCAATCAAAAAACAAGGATTATTATCTTACATTTGGGGTGCTGTATGGCCACCAACAAACTTATTAAGTATTCTTTCGCCATTGATTTCGTTATCAATGCGTTTATTTGGGAATATTTTAAGTGGATCGATCCTTATGTATTTAGTTTATCAATTAACAGGTTATATTTCAGGGTTATTGATCAACTTTAACTTTTTAGGACCAGTGATTGCTCCTTGGCTACATTGTTATTTTGATGTCTTTGCAGGATGCATTCAAACATTGGTATTCGTTACATTATCATCTATCTTGATAATGATGGAAAATCCAGATTAAGTTCTTTACTAGCTTGCTAGTTAAGATATAAATGAAAAATGAACTATTTTTTAGGAGGAAAAAAATTATGGTAAAAGGTTTAATTGCTATTGCAGCAGGTCTTGCTGTATGTGCAGGTTTAGGAACAGGGATTGGTGAAGGGATTGCTGCTAGTAAAGCTGTAGAAGCTGTTGGTAGAAACCCAGAAGCTGAAGGTAAAATCCGTACTATGATGATCTTAGGGATTGCCTTATCAGAAACAGTTGCCATCTATGGTTTATTAGTTTCTTTAATCTTATTATTCGTATATTAATAATTGAAAATCTGACAAAGGAGGAATAAAGATGCCAGATATAGCAGGAAAATTATTCCCTAATCTTACAACACTGATTGTTCAATTATTATCTACAGGAGTTTTGTTACTTATTTTTAAGAAGTTTTTATGGAAAAATGTCATGGAATATTTTGCTAAAAGAGCAGATTACATAGAATCTACAATCAATGAGGCAAAAGAAATGAACGAAAAAGCTTCTGCAAATTTAGAAACAGCTGAAAAAGAAGCACGTGAAGCGGCAAGTAAATATCGTGAAATTCTTGATCAAGCAAAAGATGATGGTCAAAAAGTGAAACAACAAATTATTGATCAAGCAAACGAAGAAGCAAGAGCTAAAATTGAACAAGCACAAAAAGAAATTGAAACAGAAAAGAAACAAGCTCAAGCAGATATGAAACAAGAAATTGTGGATGTTGCTATTGAGGTTGCAACTAAAGTTATGAACAAAGAAATGAATGAAAAAATCAACAAAGGATTAGTAGAAGAATTTGTTGATGATGTGGTTAACTAATGAGTGTTGTTGGCGATAGATATGCTGAATCTTTATTTGATTTAGCGAAAGAAGAAAATAAAGTCACTCAATATCTTGATGACATCAAATTAGTTGGAGAGGTTCTTGATAGTGATCCTCAAATTGTTCAATTCTTTAATCACGTTCTTATTGAAAATGATAAAAAGATTCAATTATTGGATCAATCATTTAAAGGGAATGTTGATCAATATGTTTTAAATTTCTTAAAACTATTAGTGCAATCAAGAAGAATTCGTTATATTGATGATATTGTTAAATCTTATATTAATTTATCAAATCAATATTTAGGTATAGAAGAAGGTATGATCTATACACCTTATGAATTAACTGATCAACAAATTCAAGATATAGAAAAAGCAATCAGTCAAAAAGAAAACAAAAAGGTTACTTTAAAAGTATCTATTGATCCATCATTATTAGGTGGTATTAAAGTTCAAATTGCTAACCGTATTTATGATGGAACAATTAAAAATAAAGTAGAAATGCTTAAAAAAGAACTATTAAGAAAGTAGGTGGAAATAGTGGGGCTTAGACCAAGTGAAATTAGTGCTTTAATTAAAGAACAAATTAAGCATTATGACGATATCATTGAACAAAAAGATGTCGGAACAGTCGTGACTGTTGGTGATGGTGTAAGTGTTATTCATGGGTTAGATAATGCCATGTTAGGTGAATTATTACTTTTCCCAAATGATGTTTACGGAATGGTCATGAACTTAGATGAAGATAGTGTAGGAGCCGTACTACTTGGATCTGAAAGTACGATTAAAGAAGGAGACGAAGTTAAACGTACTGGAAGAATTATTGAAGTCCCTGTCGGGGATGAAATGTTAGGAAGAGTTGTTAATCCATTAGGACAAGCAATCGATGGTCAAGGTGAAATCAATACTGGTAAAACTAAACCAATCGAACGTGTTGCTAGTGGGGTCATGACAAGAAAATCAGTTGATCAACCATTACAAACTGGTATTACATCAATTGATGCTATCATTCCTATCGGTAGAGGTCAACGTGAGTTAATTATCGGTGACCGTCAAACAGGTAAAACTGCAATTGCTATTGATACAATTTTAAACCAAAAAGGACAAAACATTTATTGTGTTTATGTTGCTATTGGACAAAAGAATTCAACAGTTGCACAAGTTGTTGAAAAATTACGTCAAGGTGGAGCAATGGATTATACATGTGTTGTTTCTGCCGGAGCGAGTGAACTTGCACCAATTCAATATATTGCACCATATGCTGGATGTGCAATTGCTGAACATTGGTTAGATGAAGGAAAAGATGTTTTAATTGTTTATGATGATTTATCGAAACATGCGGTAGCTTATCGTACAATGTCGTTATTATTAAAAAGACCACCAGGACGTGAAGCTTATCCAGGGGATGTCTTCTATTTACATTCAAGATTACTTGAACGTGCTTGCCGTTTAAATGAAGAAAATGGTGGAGGATCAATTACTGCCTTGCCAATCATTGAAACACAAGCTGGGGATATTTCAGCATATATTCCAACAAACGTTATTTCAATTACTGATGGACAAATCTTCTTACAACAAGAATTGTTCAACTCTGGATTTAGACCAGCTGTAGATACAGGATTATCTGTATCACGTGTAGGTTCTACTGCACAAATTAAAGCGATGAAACAAGTATCTGGTTCATTAAAACTTGAACTTGCTCAATATGCAGAAATGCAAGCTTTCGCACAATTTGGTTCTGACTTAGATGCTGCTACTAAAGCAACATTGGATCATGGGGCAAAAGTACGTGAAGTATTAAAACAAGCACAATATTCACCACGTAGTGTGCCAACACAAGTCATTACTTTATTTGCATTAAAATATGGTTATACAAAACAAATAGCTGTAGAAAAAGTAAAAGAATTTATGGATGGTTTAGTAGAAAATATTCAAATGTCTCATCCTGAATTTATTACTGAAATAGAAACTCAAAAAGTGATTTCAAATGAATTAGAAGCGAAGATGAAAGAAGCAACAGGCGCTTATGTTGATCAATTCTTAAAAACACAAGGGGCTAACTAATGCCTGGATCAATGCAAGAAATTAAGCGTCGTATTAAATCCGTTGAATCTACTAAAAAGATTACAAAAGCAATGGAATTAGTTGCGACATCTAAACTTCGTAAAACAAGAAATCAACTTGATGAATTAAAACCTTATTATCAAGGTGTTAGACAAACATGTGCAGAAATTTTAGCTTCTAATAAAGGGTTAAAAGATTCTGCCTATCTCGCTGAAAATAAAGTAGATAAAGATGTTTATATTGTTATTTCTTCAAGTTTAGGATTATGTGGTGGATATAATGCCAATGTCTTTAAAGAAATTAGTCAACAAATTAAAGATGAAGATTATGTTTACTCAATTGGAAGTAAAGGAACAAATTATTTCCGTAGAACGCATCAAGGACCAATCAATACTGATTTTGCTTCATTAAATTCAACATTAGTTTTTGATGAAGTGACTAAATTAGTGAAAAGTGTCACAGATCTTTATATTAATAAAGAAGTGGGAAGTATAAAAATCATTTATACTGAATTTGTTAATAACTTAACATTTAAACCACGTACAGTAACACTTTTACCAATTGATACAAATGAGTTTGAAAATATTGAAATTACCAATAAATTCACTATTTTTGAACCAAGTCCTGAAGAAGTTTTAGATAGTTTAATACCAATGTATTTACAAGCTGTCGTTTATGGCTATCTTGTTGAAAGTGTGACAAGTGAAAATGCGTCACGTAGAACTTCAATGGAAAATGCTACAGATAACGCAGAAGAATTAACAGAACAATTATTATTAAAATACAATCAAGCTCGTCAAACAGCAATTACTAATGAAGTTAGTGAAATTGTTGCTGGAGCTAATGCGCAATAAGGAGGTCAATATGGCAAATATTGGGAAAATAATTAGTGCCCGTGGGCCAGTTATTGATATTGCATTTGCTAGCGAAGATAAATTACCTCGATTAAATACAGCAATTCGTATTCAAAATGGTGAAGAAGAATTAGTCGTAGAAGTTGCTCAACACATTGGAGATGATGCAGTAAGATGTATCGCCATGGGACCAACTGATGGGGTAGTAAGAGGAATGGATGCTGTTGATACAGGTCACCCAATTTCAGTTCCAGTAGGAAATGATACATTAGGACGTATGTTCAATGTTTTAGGTGAACCAATTGACGGTAAAGGTGAATTAGGAAATGATGTTCCGCGTATGCCTATCCATAGATCTGCGCCAACTTATGCAGAACAAATGACAACTACAGAAATCTTTGAAACAGGAATTAAAGTTGTAGACTTAATTTGTCCTTTTATCAAAGGTGGTAAAATTGGGTTATTCGGTGGTGCCGGAGTAGGTAAAACAGTATTGATCCAAGAATTTATTAACAATATCGCAACACAACATGGTGGGTTATCAGTATTCGCCGGTGTTGGAGAACGTAGCCGTGAAGGTAACGATTTATACTATGAAATGAAAGAAAGTGGCGTTTTATCTAAAACATCACTTGTCTTTGGACAAATGAACGAACCTCCAGGAGCACGTTTACGTGTTGCCTTAACTGGTTTAACAATGGCTGAACAATTCCGTGATGGACAAGGTCAAGACGTGTTATTATTCATTGATAACATCTTCCGTTTCACACAAGCAGGTTCAGAAGTTTCTGCCTTACTTGGACGTGTACCATCACAAGCAGGATATCAACCAACTCTAGCAACTGAAATGGGTGCTTTACAAGAACGTATTACATCAACTAAAAAAGGATCAATTACATCAGTACAAGCGGTCTATGTACCAGCCGATGACTTAACTGACCCTGCACCAGCAACAACATTTGCTCACTTAGATGCTAAAATCGTCTTGGATCGTTCAATCGCTGCTTTAGGTATTTACCCTGCAGTAGATCCACTTAACTCTTCATCAAGAGCCTTAGATCCATTAGTTGTAGGTAAAGATCATTATGAAGTAGCTCATGGTGTTCAACAAATCTTACAACGTTATCAAGAATTACAAGATATCATCGCAATTCTTGGGATGGATGAATTAGGTGATGAAGATAAATTAATCGTTGCACGTGCAAGACGTGTACGTAACTTCTTATCACAACCATTTACAGTAGCTAGTCAATTTACTGGTTTAGATGGAAAATATGTCCGTGTAGAAGATACTGTTCAAGGATTTAAAGAAATTCTTGAAGGTAAATGGGATCAATTACCTGAACAAGCATTCCATAATGTTGGTACTATTCAAGAAGCTGTAGAAAAGGCTAAACAAATCGAAAATGACTAAATTTAAGCTAAAAATCATTACACCTCAAGGTATTTACCAAGAAGTGGAAATTGATCAGATAAATCTTGATACAACTGCTGGACAAATAGGTATTTTAGCTCATCATATTCCACTAGCAAGTGGTGTGAAAGTGTCTCAAATGAATTATATTATTGATGGAAAAAGAACATATTTTTCTGTCGCAGGTGGTTTCATTTATGTAAATGAAACAGAAACAACTTTAATTGCTAATGCAATTGAATCACAAGAAGAAATTGATTTAGAAAGAGCACAAGAAGCAAAAAGAAGAGCTGAAGAAAGACTTAAAATACAAAACGATGAAATCGATATGTTAAGAGCACAAGCAGCTTTGCAACGTGCAATTACACGTATTCATGTCAAAGGTTTATAGAGAAGAACTTCCATTCTTCTCTTTTTTTTGTATAATAGTTTTAAGGAGAAAAAAGGAATATGAAAAAGAAGTTTATAGGAGTTATTGGGATTGTTATCGTGGTGATAGTGGGAGGTATTTATTATCTTACACGAGAAGAAAAAATTGAATTATCATTAAAAAATAAAAAAGAGATTATTGTAGAATATGGAAATACAGTTCAATATTCATTTGATGATCTTATTCAAACAAAAGACATAGATAAAGATAAGTTGAAAGAAATAAAAAAAGAAACAAAAATAATAAACAATCTAAAAAATGAAGATCAAAAAGATTATCCAGCAATTGGAAACTATACAATAAATATTAAATATCAAAATCAAAAACTAAAAAAGAAAGTGATTGTTAAAGATACTACAGCTCCTGTTTTTAATGAAATAAATGAAGTTTCATTTGAAGAAGGAACAGAAAATTATGATTTTAATCAAGAAATCAAAGCAACAGATTTAAGCAATGTTGATTTACAATATGATTTATCTTCATTAGATATAAATAAAGCAGGGGATTATCAAATAAAAGTATTTGCGAAAGATAGTTCAGGAAATCAAGCAGAAAAAGAAATAACTGTACATGTAAAAGAAAAACCTAAACAAGAATTATCAGCAGCTAAGATTTATCATGGCGGAGGAAAAGTGATTTGTATTGATGCAGGACATCAAGCACGAGGAAATAGTTCATTAGAACCTAATGGACCAGGTTCATCGACAATGAAAGCAAAAGTGACAACAGGGGCAACAGGATGTGTAACGGGGAAAACAGAATCACAAATCAACTTAGAAGTGGCACTTAAATTACAAGAAGCTTTATCAAATCAAGGTTATACTGTGGTTATGTGTCGTACATCACAAAATGTAGATCTTTCAAATGTCGAAAGAGCTAAAATAGCAAATGAGGCAAATGCAGATGCATTTATTCGTTTACATTGTGATTCAAGTGAATCGTCATCATCAACAGGAACATTGACACTAGCCCCATCAACATCTAATAAATATTGTGCAAATATTGCAGGGAAGTCACAATCTTTATCAAAGAACATTGTGAATAACATTTGTAAAGTGACAGGTTCTAGAAATAGGGGTGTTTCTATTGTTGATAATATGACAGGGTTGAATTGGTCTCAAGTACCAGTTACAATAGTTGAGATGGGATTTTTATCTAATCCTAATGAAGATCGAATGTTATCAAGTGATGATTATCAAAATAAGATTGTTCAAGGTATTGTAAATGGTATAGGTGAATATTTAAGTTAAAAAGGGAAAAAGGTATGGAAAAAGTAACGTTAGGAAGAACAGGAATTACAGTTAATAGAAATGGATTTGGAGCTTTACCAATCCAACGTGTAACTGGAGAAGATGCAACTTTAATTTTAAGAAAGGCTTATGATCGAGGAATTCGTTTTTTTGATAGTGCAAGATGGTACAGTGATAGTGAAGAAAAATTAGGGAATGCTTTAAGTGATGTCAGAAAAGATATTTATATTGCTACTAAAACAGGGTCAACAACCGTTGAAGGATTTTGGCAAGATCTTGAAACAAGTTTAAAAAATTTAAAAACGGATTATATTGATATTTATCAATTTCATAATCCATCGTTTTGTCCAAAGCCAGGAGATGGTACAGGATTATATGAAGCTATGTTAGAAGCAAAAGCACAAGGAAAGATTCATTTTATTGGTCTAACAAATCATCGTTTACCAGTAGCTATAGAAGCTTGTGAAAGTGGGTTATATGATACAATTCAATTCCCATTTAGTTATTTAGCAGATCAAAAAGATATTGATTTAGTACATAAATGTAAAGAAAACAATATTGGGTTTATTTGTATGAAAGCTTTATCAGGTGGACTTATTAACCGTTCGGATGCTGCTTATGCATATTTAGCACAGTTTGATAATGTTTTACCAATTTGGGGAATTCAAAAAGAGAGTGAATTGGATGAATTTATTTCATATCAAACAAAAGCACCAGAACTTACTCAAGAAATTCAAGATTTAATTGCTCATGATCGAAAAGAATTAGCAGGAGATTTCTGTAGAGGATGTGGTTATTGTATGCCTTGTCCTAAAGGAATTCAAATTAATCAATGTGCTAGAATGTCTTTAATGTTAAGAAGAGCACCAGCAGCAAGTTGGTTAAATGAACATTGGCAAAATGAAATGAAAAAAATAGAAGAATGTTTAAATTGTGGAAAATGTATGACAAAATGTCCATATCATTTAAACACACCTGAATTATTAAAGAAAAATTATAAAGATTATAAAACATTCTTAAAATAAAAAGGTAGACGAAATTCGTCTACCTTTTTTCTTTATAAAGAAAAAGGCCCAGATGGACCTTATGAGACATGTCTAATTGTTATAATTCTTTTATAGTAATAAGAACCAGGTTGAAAATCACTAATTTTAACACAAGCATTTGGATCATTTCCAAAAGTATGTGATCCGCCACCACCACAGTGAATTAAACTTCTAGTACCATCACTATTCAACATTACAATTCCAATATGTGTAACTGATCCAGTTCCAAAGCAAGCTAAATCACCAGTTTGTGAATTTGACCAGCTTACCCCTGAAAACATAGATGAATAACCTGCTGCGGTTGTTCTACCTACAGATTTTCCTGCATGGTTTAAACAATAATAGACTAATCCAGAACAATCAAACATATTTGGTCCATTTGCACCCCAATAATAACGACATCCTAATTTTGAACGAGCTACTTCATAAATTTTATATCCAAGATTAGAAGATGTTGTGTTATTTGTGTTAGAATTGTTAGTGTTATTGTTTGTATTACTATTAGAGTTATTATTACTTGAATTATTATTATTGTTGTTATTTGAATTATTATTACCAGTATTATTTGAATTATTGCTATTTGTATTATTTGATGCTGGTGGAGCAGGTCTAGCTGTTGATGGTTTTGTTTCATAAGCTTCAGCATTGAATTTATCAATAGCAGCAGCTAATGATTCACTTGCAGCACCATAATCATATATAGCATCTTGCGTAGAAGCAATTTGTTTCTTTTGTTCTTCTAATAATGTTTCATATTGAACTTGAATAGCCGCTTGTTCTTTCTTTTGTTCTTCTAAAACAATTTTAGCGTTTTCTAAAGTAACTTTTTGATTTTCAATTTCCTTTTTCTTTTCTAACATTTGAGCAATCAAATCTTGGTCACTTGAAGTAAGTGTATTGAAACTATCTATTCTAGATAACATATCAGTAAAATTATCAGCCCCAAATATATAATTGATAAAAGTATTTTCATTCATATAAGATTGCATGATATACATACGATCTTTTATTTCTTGATTATCTTTATCTATATCTGCTTGAGTATTTTGTATAGATGTTTCAACATATTGAATTTCAGCTTCTTTAGATGAAATATCCGAATTTAATGAATTTAGCTTTTTTTGAACACTGTCTAATGTTTGCGTTGTACTCGCCGCAGCACTTTTTTGATTTTCTAAATCTTTTTTTAACTTCTTGTTTTTAGCTTTGAGATAGCTGTTGAATTCTTCGCATGTTTTCTTATTACTATTTGTTAGTTTTCCACTTGCACATAGTGACATATATTTTGATTCATCTTTTGAAAAATCAATAGCTTCTACAGGTTTTATACAATAGCATGTTGATACAAGCATTGTAGATGCAATAAATCCTACAAAATATTTTTTAATTTTCAAACAAAACACCCCCTCATATTATTTATACATCACTTTCTAAAAAAAGTAAATAAAAGTTGTTTTTATACAAAATAAAAACCTTTAAGCTTATAAACTTAAAGGTTTTAAGTCATTACTAATAAGGTCTAACTGCACAAGTAAATCTACTTACATTAGATGCAATCTTAACAACATCACCTGTTTGTGGTGCATGAATATATTGACCATTACCAATATAAATACCTACATGTCCACTTTTCCATAAGATATCTCCTGGTTGAGCTTGACTTAATGGAATAATTGCTCCAGATTGACCTTGAGATCCAGAATAGTGATCAAGTGAAACACCCGCTTGTGCATAACACCACATAACTAAACCAGAACAGTCAAATGAATTAGGTCCACTTGCTCCCCATACATAAGGACAACCTAATTTAGAATAAGCAGCAGCTACAACTGTAGAACCATACTTATTTGTAGTGGGAACATTTGTAGATGGTCTAATAGTTGTAGAACCACTACTGCTACCTGATGAAGATTGTTGAGTAACAACGACTGATGATAAGAATGAATCTAATGAACTTTGAGTATCAGAAATTTTAGATTGTTCACTTTCAGCAGATGCTAAATCTTTTTGTTGTTTAGCTAATAGATCTTCATATTGAGTTTGTAAAGTATATTGTTCGTTTTGTTGAGAAACAATATTTGCTTTTACTGTTTCAATAGTTGCTTTTTGAGATTCAACTTGCTTCTTTTCATCAGCAATTTTTTCTACTAATTCTTTATCGAATTGAGTGATTTCATTGACACTATCAATTCTTGAAAAGAAATCAGAGAAGTTTGAAGCACCAAAAATAAATTCAATATAACTATTACTATTATTGTATGATTGCATAGCATACATACGTTCTTTAACTTCGTTTTCTTTAGCTGTGATACTTGCTTCTAATGATTTAATTGAACTTTCTAAATAGTTGATTTCTTGTTGCTTTTGTTCAATTTGGTTATTTAAATCAGCAATTTTAGAAACAACGTCATCTAATGAACTTTGAGTATCTGAAATTTTAGATTTAGATTCATCAATAGAACTTTGTAACTGATTGTTTTTCTTTTTTAAGTATGAATTAAATTGTTTACAAGTATTATAATTATTATTAGATAAACTTTTACTAGAACAAAGTTTCATATATTTATCTTCTTGTCCTTCAAAGTTTACTGCATGAACTTGACTTGTAGAACAAAAAAAGGATACTAACAAAGTAAAACAAATCATGGAGATTAAACTCTTTTTCATAACTATAATTCCTCCCGTAGCTATTATCTTATTTTTTTAACCAAAAGTAAATATAAACAACGATAATAATAACATTTTTGACATTGTGACATATTTTATAATGAGGTGAAAAATTTTGGTAAAACATGGAATTGATGTTTCTAAATTTCAAGGGTTGATTGATTGGCAAGAAGTTAAAAAACATATCGATTTTGCAATCATTAGATGTGGGTATGGAAGTAATCTGGAAAGTCAAGATGATCCGTATTTTAAAAGAAATGCGGATGAATGTACACGTTTAAAAATCCCTTTTGGGGTTTATTTATATTCTTATGCAACCAATGAAAGAGAAGCTCTATCAGAAGCTAAACATGTATTAAGACTCGTAAAGGATTATCAAATGGCCTATCCTGTTTATTATGATTTAGAAGATAATAATACAACAGGAAGACAAAGTAATCAAACAATAGCGAATATTGCACAAACATTTGCTCAAAGACTCGAACAAGAAGGTTACTATGTAGGAATGTATGCATCATTGTTTTGGTTTAGAACTAAACTTACAAGTCCAATCTTTAATGAGTATACAAAATGGATTGCAAGATATAATGATGAACTTAATTATGATGGAGAATATGGTATGTGGCAATATAGCGCTACAGGAAATGTTTTAGGAATTGATACAATGGTGGATCTAAATTATGCCTATAAAGATTTTCCACAAATCATCGAAGAAGGTGGTTATAATAATTTTTCTAATACGAATTTAACAAGGTATAAGATAGGCGATGAGGTAGAATTTCACCATGTATTTTTAACAAGTGAATCTACGCAACCATTAATGCCATATCGTCATTTTGGAATTATTACGAGAATTGTTCAAGGTGCTAGAAATCCCTATCTTATAGGACAAGATGCCGGCTGGGTCAATGATCAGGTCATAGAAAGAAAGATAAGATATTTAAGTGCACCTGATTATACAGGCAATAGTTTTACAGATGCATTGCGTTCTATTCAAGAAGATGCTTCTTTTGCTAATAGAACAAAATTAGCTAAATTAAATGGAATAGATAATTATACAGGTTCACAAAGGCAAAATGATGAATTATTAAGATTACTTAAAGAAGGAAAATTAAGGACATAAAAAAAGAGCTTAGATTCTTTTTTCATAAGCTCTTCTTAAAGCACCACTTTTTAAAGTGATTTCTCCACAATATTTAAAACCATATTTAGTTAAAAAACTTTGCATAGAAAGATTATCATGATGTGTATCCATTCTAACACTATGATAATCTGGATACATAGCAACTACTTGATCTAAAATCGTAGAAGCTAATCCTTTTCCTTTATATTCATTATCAACAGCAATACGATGTACACATATATAAGGACAATTTAAAATCCATTTTCCTTCAATACGGTTATAAGCAGGTTCTCCATGAATCGTTACCATACACGTTCCTAAAATAACACCGTCTTCTTCTAAAACATAAGCTTCATTATTTTCTATATCTTTTTCAATTGTTTCTTCATTAGGATATCCATCTTGCCATTGATCAATATCATTATTTTTGAAATAAGTTTTTGCTTGATTAATAATGTCAATGACACGTGAAATATCTTCGATTTTCGTTGGTCTTAAAATCATTATTTTACCTCCCAAACATACTTTCCTAAATGATATAGACTTTTAGGTTGTTTGTCAAATTGTTTTGTTTACAAATCAAAAGCATTTGTTATAATAGCTGTATACAGAAGGAGGAAATAAAATGGTACTTGATCAAATCAAAGAAATTTTAAAAGATACAATGGATATTGATGAATCAAAAATTACTTTAGATGCTAAATTAAAAGAAGATCTAGAATTAGATTCATTAGATTCAGTTGAATTAATCATGTCTGCTGAAGAAGAATTTGGAATTGAAATTCCTGATGAAGACGTTATGAATTTTAAAACAGTAAACGATATAGTAAACTATATTGAAGAACATAAATAAAAGCTATAACAAGCATTTCGCTGTTATAGCTTTTTTACTATTCTAAAATATATTTATTCATAAGTGTTTTATTTTTTTCTAAACATTTAAATAAGAATGCTCCAATAATTAAAACAATAAATTCACCAATGAAAACATAGAATGCATTAATCATAAATGGTAATTCTAAAGCTAGATAAAGTTCTAAACCAACGATTAAACCATTGACAACCCCACCAATTAAAGCTCCAGCAAAAACATTTTTAACATAATACATACCAAGACAAGCAATCAATGTTGCAGTTGTTCCAAAACAAATGTCATATAATCCCATTGGAGATGCAAGGTTTGCAAGTAAACATCCAATAGTAAGTCCTGGAATAAATTTCTTGTTGTAACATGCAAGTAAAACAATAATTTCAGTTAAGCGCATTTGCACTGCTCCATAAGCAATAGGTGAAATTAAAATTGTTAAAACGGCATAAGCAGCACCAATCATGGCATTCATTACAATTAATTGTACCTTTTTATTATTCATTTGTAGTCCTCCTCTTCTAAAGTACAGTTAGAAGCCAAATAAAATAAAAAAGATGACAGAGCCATCTTCATTACTTATTCTTAGTTTTTTATACTGGGTTTGGCTCTCGAACCAGTCTTTGACATTATACTAAAACGGGTAGTGAAAATCAATATATTTTATTTTATAATAAAGGTAAGGAGATGATGATTATGTTATGTCCAAAATGTCATAGTTTACTAACAAAAGGAGCTAAATATTGTGATATTTGTGGAACAAGAATATCGCAAGAGGATATCCAAGTAGAAGAAGTAGGTTCAAGGGTTAAAAATAGAGAAAAACATAAAAAAGAATTGCGTAAAAAAACTAAAATTATTATTTTAGGAATCATAGCACTTGTCGTGGTGATTGCTATGTTAGGATTTATTTTATTTTTTAAAGGAAATAAACCATCTTATTCACCAGATAATCTTGTTAGTCAACATGTTGAAAAACCATTACATTTAGAAAAAAGTAAAGTTACATTAAATATTGGAGATGAATATACCATTCAAACTAATCTTAAATGTACTTATCAATCGAAAAATGAAAAAATATGTATCGTAGATACAAATGGTAAAATTACGGCTTTATCATCAGGTAAGACAAAAGTAATTTGTACTAGTGAATCAGGTAAAGAAAAAGCCCTTCAAGTTATTGTAAATGAAAAAATAGAAACAACAGTAGAAGAAAATACAGATGAGGATGAATATATATTTGCTCATAGTGATACAGAACTTCTTACAGAAGCTGATTTAGAAAATAAAGATGATTCTCAGTTACGGTTAGGACTTAATGAAATTTATGCTAGACATCATTGTACGTTTAAAACACCTGAGATTGCAGACTATTTTAAATCTAAAAGTTGGTATAGTGCAGATGAAACTTTGACATCAGAAATGATGAATAATCATATGTCAGAGTATTTTAATGAAATTGAATTAAAAAATATTTCCTTTATTCAAGCACATCGATGAAAATAATTTGCATACACTAAATCATAAATAAAAAAATATATGAAAATAATTATCAAAATCTATAAATTTCATTTTCAATTCATAAAAGATATGTAAAATGAAAGTGTAATCAAAGAAGATTATAAAGTCATTCTTCTCTTAGATATTTTTTTGACAACTATATTCATTGAATGACGTAGGAAAAGTAAGCGACGCCCGTTTACTTTTCCTTTTTTCGTTCTTTGAAAATAATTTTCATAAATAAAAAAGAAAATAAGGCAAAATATGAAAGTATTCATCAAAAATAATTGTAAGCATTTTCAAAAGTTGTATTTCTTCAATATTAATGGCACATAATAGTATGATCATTGATTCAGGAAGTACTTGTCAAAGTTGTTGTTCATATATTAATTTAATGCCTTCAAAAGATATTTTACGGTTTCTATAGGTGCATTTGAACATTAGATGGAAATTTACATAATGTGTTTTTAACTCCTGGTAAAAAAAGAGAAAAAAATCAATCAATAGTAGGACATTGGAGTGAAGAATATCTAGATAAAGTTCAAGTAGATGTCTGTGTTTTAGGAACTTCTGGATTATTAAATAGTGATGGACCAACATGTCATTCCTATCAAGAATTAGGAGTTAAAAAGAAAATGATTGAAAAAAGTGATTATGTTTTTGTGGTTGCTGATAGTAGTAAGTTTCAAGAAAAAGGATTATATACAGTTTGTTCTTGGGAAGAAATCGATGGTATTATTACGGATCACGCATCTCAACAAAAGTGTATGAAGATTTAAGTCAAAAGGTTTCTGTTTATATTGGAAAACAAGAATAAAAATTTTTCAAAATAAAAAGTGATTTTTTTAAGATATTTGAACAAAAATAGGAGCGCAATTCCCTTCCTATAAGCGAAGCGTAGGGAGGGGGCTAGCTCCTTTTATAGTTTTTATAAGAGATGTTGTTTTAGACGTGCAGCTGTGATATATTATAAGTATAAAAGACATTCAGTCGTACTTGATTTTAGAAAGGATATTACTATGGAACTTGATACTAATAAT
>OGYS01000014.1_pt1 | contig 87312 bp, 65 predicted proteins | sample 1576611 | NCBI WGS metagenome assembly OGYS01 (sample SAMEA3541571, study PRJEB24748) | human gut metagenome | biome: human gut; feature: human-associated habitat; material: faeces | place: China | collected 2012
TGGTTGCAAAGACAAAAGGATTGAATGAGCAGGGAATGTCTGCATACTGTTATACCGGAAGTTATCAGATTCCGGTCCGCACGTTGACTGACAGTATTGTGAAAGATATTATGATGATTCAGGAAATCATTGGAACGGGAGAAATCGCGATCTCTGATCATCGTTCTTCACAGCCGACTTTCGAGGAATTTGTACGTGTCATTGCAGATACAAGACTTGGCGGTGTTCTTTCCGGGAAAGCTGGTATTGTAAATGTTCATCTTGGCGACAGTCCGAGATGCTTAGATCTGATTGAACGAGTAGTCGATGAGACAGAGATACCGGCAACTCAAATACTGCCAACACATATCAATCGAAATGAGATGCTTTTTGGCAAGTCAATTGAGTATGCGCTGAAAGGCGGAGCTGTAGACTTTACTGGAAATGAAGATATTGACTATTGGGAAACGATCTGTGATGAGGTACGTGTATGTAACGGTATCAAACGGATGTTAGATGCAGGAGTAAATCCTGACCGCATAACAATTTCTTCTGACGGGCAGGGAAGCCTTCCGATGTACAGTAGTGATGGCAAATTTCTTGGAATGGGCGTTGGACAGTCCAGCTGCCTTCTGAAGGAAGTAAAGGAATGCGTATTTAAAACAGAAATTCCTTTAGAAATAGCAATTTCTACAATTACATCGAATCCAGCAGATATTCTTTGTCTTAAGGGAAAAGGTAAGGTTGAAGAAGGCTATGATGCGGATCTTTGTATTCTCGATCAGGAACTTCAGCTTGTTGAAGTGATTGCAAAAGGGAATACAGTTTATAAAAAATAAAGGATATCAGATGTGAGAAGCATCAGTCACTTAGTTGGCTGGTGCTTTTTTGCGTGCTTATACAGTTGATAAAATGATAACCTTGCATAAAAAGAGATGCTGTCTGCTGGTAGAATTAAAAAGAAAAAAAGTTGTTGACATACACCACAAATATAATAACAATTCTAAATGTTTGAATTATAATTATTCTATATGATAGAAGAAGGAGATAAATAATAAATGGATGATTCCTTTCACTACTTGGGAGAGTTATTCTTTTATCTATTTAAGCGACCAGCTTAAGGCAAAGTTGACGGTATATCGGACGTTTTGTCCGAAACCATAGCCTGATCCCTTCTTTTACATACGACAGTATGCCTGAGATACCTTTAGCCAGCCGATAATAGCTGAAATGGATTTTTTCTTTTATAGGGTCTGCTTTCTGTATGATTGCAACCTTCAGGGCATGCGTTTCTGATTTCATGGACATATGTGCCAGAAATGCCATGCACAGGGTAATATAAAAATTTAGGGCATTGATTGCAGTGAGCTTCCTTACACGGAAGTTTTCAAACTGAAACATCTGCTTTTTTAGAGGTTTCTGGGCTTTGTGCTTGCAGTTTGAAGAAAATGCAACGAATAAACAAGCAAGGAGCCGATAGGGCTCCTTATGAGGGTAGGTAGGCGCTATTGCTGTTTGTTCAGTAATAACGCCTCTTTTTTTCTTCTTTCCACCATATTTGCCACCATCGTAACCACAAACGCACAACCCATTGCAGCAATCATTGCAACCACAAATGCCAGTCCCTTCCCTTCATTTGCCATAAATGGCGCAAGCACCGCCGGTACATAGGCGGTTCCTTTTACGTTGAAGAGTCCCACAATGGCGCCTCCGACTGTGGCACTGGCAAGTGCACCGGCGAATACGATTTTATTGGAGAACATAAAGGGATAAGAGGCCTCTACAAATGTTCCGAAACAGATATTAATAATGCATCCCGGAAGTGCAACGGCTGCCTCGCCTTTCTGTTTTGGCATAATGACGTTTGCCAGCGTGATGCCGGCAGATACCATAACAAGTCCTGTCATATCAATCGCTCCGAGGAAACTGAATCCCATTTCCTCCATTTCCAGCAATACAATAGGAAGAATCGCCGCGTGGTATACACCGCCGATGATGGCAGGCCAGATGAGAAGTCCTGCTACTGCTCCTGCAAGCAGGGAATTATAAGCAATGCATAGATTGATCAGGGAACAGATTCCGTTGCCGATCCACAAGGCAACCGGGGCGATCAGAAATTTTCCCACCAGACCGGCTGCCAGACCGCCGAGACCGCCGGAAGCGATATTGACGGTTGTGCCCGGCACATTGTGACGGAAGCAGAACACACTGATATAGTAGGCAAGTACACCAGCCAGGATTCCGATCACCAATCCGCCAAGGATTCCGCCGTCTACGGACAGAATGCCGGCTACAATACCTCCAACGACTCCCACCTCGTCCAGACCGGAGACTTGTTTGGCGGCAATCGCACAGATAACGATAGGAATGGAATTGACTAAGGTATCAAAGACATCGGACAGCTTTTCACATCCCGGAATTTTACTGCATGCCAGACAGAGTGCCATGGCAATAAATGCAGGAAGACTTGTCATCATAATTCCACGGAAATTGATGCGTTTCCAGATATTTCCCTGATTTTTTGCAGCCGCATTTTCACCGGTGTTACCGATGACAGGCATATATTTAATGTTCCAGTATTTTGCAAGCGCTGTTGTGAATGCAACCGCTCTGGTCCGGTTGGTTGTACCGGTGGTTCCAGATGCAGATAACACATTGCAGCCCATATTCTGTGTCAGGGCGACACCGCTTCCACCAGTTCCGGCCATTGGAATTTTGGCTCTTGCACAGGCTTCCATGGTTTGTCGGTTGGCACCGTCCGGGCTGGCACTGACGAACATCACTCCGTCAATCTCACCATCATTGATTTTCTTGGCAAGCTGAGCATCCACTTTCGCTGCCTCGGCATCGACCTCGCGCAAAGTTCCCTGAAATACGGGCTGCACTTCTTTACCATTCCAGGTAAATAAAGTTGCCGGGCTGTCCGGACCAACATTATCCAGACTGCCAGATGCCAGTACATACTGGACAAATACAATCTCCATGTCTGCGGCTTTTGTCTGTCCACAGAGCTCCTTCATCATTGCGGGAAGATCATTTCCACCTTGCTTGTAAAGATTTCCGCCGCTGCTTCCTATAAAAGCAATTTTCTTTCCCATTCTTATGTTATCCTTTCTCGTTTAAGTTACGGCTCATCTGTCTGTTATCAAATTAATATGATAACGTACTAAAGTGATACAGCAAGTTTACCATCTTCAAGTGTATTTGTAAAGGAAAAATTAAATAGTTGATATTATAAGTGAAATTTCTTATAATTTGAAAATACCAAGGAAAGAAATCCCTTGACATTTCCCACCAACATGCCTAAAATAATAAACGGATTGCATACATGAAATCAATCAAACCAAACAAACCAAAAGCTATGATCGTGTTCTATAAGATACTGTTTCCGGTCAGAGAGAAGAGGTCAGCGGCTGTGAGCCTTTTCCCGTTCAGACAGATATCCGAATTTCCCACGGGAGCTGCATTGCTGAAATTTAGAGTAGGCATTGCCGTCTGGTGTACGTTACATACCGGAAAGTGTCTGTGGCAGACGAAAAAATGACCTGCCGACAGGAAGCTGGGTGGTACCGCGGTATAGATATGATCGTCCCTTTGCACGTTTTGTGCGAAGGGATTTTTTTATGTCCTGTCGCAAGCGACCGCGCGAGACGCCCGAATGTGCCAGAGAACATCCTTTATGCACAAATTTGTGTCCACAAGTTAAAGCAATATCAAGATAAAAAGCAACAAAAGTAATAGAAGGAGAGAAATCATGCAGGATTTAAAAGAACTGAATGAAGTGATCACTGCGATCAAAGAGGAAATCCGCCAGGGTGCGGATGCTCTGACGACTTCCAAGAGTGTCTATGAGTTTAAGAAGACCTTTCTGGATAATAAGCAGGGCAGAATTGGTCTGCTGATGAAAGAAATGCGCAATGTTGCCAATGACCAGAAAGCGGAATTTGGTAAGACTATCAACGGCGCCAAGGAGTGGGCAAACAATTTCTTTGACGAGCTGGATCAGAAATTAAAAGAGAAAGAGCAGCAGCAGCGCTATGAATCGGAGAAGATTGATATCACGATGCCGCCGGTTAAAATCCGTTACGGTAATCTGCATCCAGTTACGACGGTCCGCAATCAGCTGACGGATATCTTCACCTCTATGGGATTTGAGGTATATGAGGGAACCGAGATCGAGACCGATTATTATAACTTTACAGCTTTAAATACACCGCAGGATCATCCGGCGCGCGATATGCAGGATACATTCTATCTGTCTCCGGAATTCTTGCTCCGTACCCAGACATCGGCTGGACAAGTTCATGTTATGGAAGCGAAAAAACCGCCGATCAAGGTTGTTTCCCCGGGTAAAGTATTCCGTTCTGACGATGATGCGACCCATTCTCCGATGTTCAGCCAGATGGAAGGTCTGGTTGTTGATGAGGGCATCACCCTGTGTGATTTAAAGGGTATGCTGGATATGTTTGTTCAGAGAATTTTCGGTGAGCAGACAAAAACGAGACTTCGTCCGTCCTATTTCCCGTTCACGGAGCCGTCTGTTGAGGTCGATGTAAGCTGCTTCCAGTGCGGCGGCAAGGGTTGCCGTCTGTGCAAGGAAACAGGCTGGATCGAGGTTCTCGGCGCTGGTGTGGTAAATAAGAAGGTACTGGAAAACTGCGGCATTGATTCCAATAAATACAGTGGATTCGCATTCGGATTGGGTCTGGAGCGTATCGCAATGCTGAAATACGGCATCAACAACATCAAGATGCTTTTTGAGTCTGATCTGCGTGTGCTGGATCAGATCGATGACTGATCAGGACAGGAGGATTAGAAATGCTTGTACCGTTAAGCTGGTTAAAAGATTATGTAGATATTAATATTTCCGCAGATGAGCTGGAGAAGAAGCTTTTTGACTGTGGATTTGAGGTAGAAGAAAAATGGCAGGTTGGCAAGGATATCAGCGGCATCGTCGTTGGTTATGTTGACTCCTGTGAGCCGATTCCGGAAACACATCTTCATGTGTGCCAGGTCAATGTAGGTGGTCCAGAACTCTTACAGATCTGCTGTGGCGCTGACAATGTAAAAGCTGGCGGAAAATTCCCAGTTGCCATGATTGGCGCGAAAGTATATGCAACTGCAAAAGATCATGTGACGATCGAGGGCGTGGCTACCATTAAAAAGGGTAAATTGAGAGGTTATGAGTCCCAGGGTATGCTGTGTTCCGGTACCGAGCTTGGCTTAAACGAGGATCTGTATCCGGGCGCCGGTTACAACGGATTGCTGGTTTTGCCGGAGGATGCGGAAATTGGTTCGGACGTCAAAGAACTGACCGGCTTAAATGACTGGATCTTTGATGTTTCTATCACTGCAAACCGTCCGGACTGCCAGAGTATTTTCGGTCTGGCAAGAGAGGTTGCCGCCGCACTGGGCGAGCCGCTCAAGACACCGGCACTGGATTACACTGAGACAGAAGTTGAGAAAGAAGGCTTCAACGTAACGGTAGAGGCACAGGATCTTTGCCCGCGTTACATTGCACACTATGTATATGACGTAAAACTGGGTCAGTCCCCGGCATGGATGAGACGACGTCTGGCTTTGGTAGGGAATAATTCCATTTCCAATATTGTTGATATTACAAACTATATCATGCGTGAGTTAGGTCAGCCGCTTCATGCGTTTGACTGCGATTATCTGGAGGGCAATGCGATCAACGTAAGACGCGCGGCCGAGGGCGAGAAGATCGTGACGCTGGATGAGAAAGAATTTACCTTAAATCCGAACAATCTGGTTATCTGCGACGGCAAAAAGCCGGTAGCACTTGCCGGAATCATGGGTGGTTTAAATTCTGAGGTCCGTGATACCACGACGGAAGTGATGTTCGAGGCAGCTAAATTTGCCCGTGACAACATCCGCAGAAGCTCCCGTGCATTAGGACAGGGCTCCGACGCGAGCCAGCGATATTCTAAGGGCGTCGATGAGTACACAACCGAGATGGCGATGAAACGTGCCCTGCACCTGGTTGAGGAGCTGGGAGCTGGTAAGATTTCCAAGACCCATAAAAATGTAAATACCGGAAACTCCTTAGAGCCGACCACCTTCAAGACAAGTGTTAAGAAGGTAAACGCTGTTCTGGGTATTACCGTTCCAGACGAGGATATTTTACGCATCCTGACTGGTTTAAACTTCCAGCCGGAGATCAACGGCGACGAACTGACCATGCATTTCCCGGCATACCGCGAGGATATGGAAGATTATCCGGATGTTGCCGAGGAAGTGATCCGTATGTACGGCTACGATCACATCACATCGACCTTCATGCCGAGTGCTAAGGTGACGATCGGTGGAAGCAACCTGCGTCAGAGAACAATTCTGAAAGTAAAGAGAACGCTGTGCAGTGTTGGCGCATTTGAGGGAATCCACTATTCCTTCTTCTCCCCGTCGGATCTGGATGAAATGGGATTTGCAGAGGACGCGCCAGAGCGCAGGGCGATCCGCATCATGAATCCGATCAACGAGGATCTGTCCCTGATGAGAACAACACTGGCACCGCAGATGATTCATGCGATGGGACGCAACCAGAAGAGAGGCATCTTCGAGGGACGTATCTTCGAGATTGGAAATGCATTTATTCCGAAGTCCCTGCCTCTGACGGAATATCCGGAAGAGAGAGAGACGCTGTGCATCGGTGCATTTGGTAAGGAAGAGTCTTTCTTTACCTTAAAGGGAATGGCAGAGGCAGTTGCCGATGTTTTAAATATTACTTTTAACTATGAAAAAGCAGAGAAACCGTTCCTGCATCCGTATCAGACCGCAGCGATCTTCTGCGAGGGCGAGGAGATTGGTTACCTCGGTAAGGTAAAATATGAGATCATGAAGGAAGAGGCAATGCGCGAAGATGCGTATGTGTTGGAGATCAGCATGAAAGCGCTGGAGAAATGGTATGGAAAAGCCAAAGTATTTGAGCCGCTTCCAAAATTCCCGGAGGAAAAACGTGATCTGGCGCTGGTTATGGACAAAGACATCACCTGCGGACAGGTTGAGGGCTGTATCCGCGAGGCTTGTGCTTACGTCAAGGATGTTAGCCTGTTCGACGTATACGAGGGCAGACAGATCGCAGCCGATAAGAAATCGATGGCATTTACCGTTCTCTTCACTCCGAAGGAAGAGGCGTTCAAGGCAGATACCGTTGACGGATATGTCAAGAAAGTGCTGAAACAGCTGAATAAGACGTATGGAATTGAGCTGAGAAGCTGATTTTGAAGGAAAGAAAAGGCTGCTGTCCAGAGAGAGAAACTCTGGACGGCAGTCTTTTTGTGTAATAGGAAATTCCTTGGAATTCCCTATTACACAAAAAGGCACTAACGTGCCAATGATGCGCACTCGCGCGAAGCAGAAACATGTCGCAAGCGACCGCGCTCGGCGCGAGAATGTGCCAAGGCACATTCTTTTTCACGTTCACAAAAAATGTTTGATGATAAGTTTGATTACGCTTCATTTTCTATTCGTATAATCACAATATCATTTAATTTCAAAACCATATTTTTCTGCGGAAGCACCGACAGATCATCGCGCAGCACCAGAAATATCCTGATATTCTGCTCTTCTTCCATCTCTTCAATGGTTTTTCCGGCATACCGTTTATCGACGAAAACCTCGGCAATTTCCTGAATATCTGCGTCCTTCATGCTGGACAGGCTGCTCTTGCGCTGGTACTGTTCGACGAAACCGGCGCTGATGATACCGGTTGGGATCGCGACGGCACCGACTCCGAGGTAGGCGATGCAGATCGCCATCACGCGCCCAAGCGTTGTGACCGGGTAAATATCGCCGTAACCGACGGTCAGCAGCGTGGACATACTCCACCAGATGCCGCTGAATGCATTGCGGAAAATGTCCGGCTGAGCGTTGTGCTCGACACTATACATGCACATGCTGCTCGCCAGCATCAGCACCATGACGATGAACACAGAGGAAATGATCTGGTTCCGTTTTTCATAGAGTACGGTGGTAATGATGTTGAACGAGTCGTATTTCGCATTGAGCCGGAACAGATGGAAAATCCGCGCCACGCGCAGCATACGGAAAATGATGAAGCCCGACAGAAAAAAGACCGGGATGATCGTCAGCAGATCCACCACTCCATCAAAGGAAATGAGAAAGCAGAACCGGGCGCGTCCCGGCGTTTTTTCTGGATAGAGATAGTCGGCAGTCCAGATGCGCAGCGCGTATTCAATACAGAAAATCAGGACACTGGCATGTTCCAGCATGGTAAACAGACCACCGAAGGATGTTAATTGATCGAATGTTTCCAGAAACGTGACAATGATATTGCAGATGATCGTGAAGGTGATGAAAATATCGAATGCACGGCTGATACGGTTGCTCTTGTCGCCGATCTGGATGATGTTAAATATTTTTTCTTTCATAGTGGATATTTTTATAATAATTTTTGGGTGAATGTGTTTCCCTGTTGGTATAAAAGAGGGGGGTATCTCAGTCGAGAAGACTCCCACCTCTTCAGGTGGTGAGTAGTAGCAAATTTGTCTCAGTGGAAGCCTTGTCTCCGACTGAGATAAACGCTCCGCAAGGTTGCACAGTGATTCTGATAGGAATATGTCAGCTTCGCTGACCAGAATCACGCGCCAAGTCTCACGGACGTTCGACTTGAATATAGTTGCAGATGCTATTATTGTATCATTTTCAGGCATCCCTTGCAATCTTTCTGGTGTCTGGGTATAATTTCCGTAGGTAATTAAAAAAGGTAAAATGCTTTGTTTAGAACGGCCGCATTTAAAATAGAAGGTGCCGTATAATAGCAAGCATGCTCACAAAGGAGGAATACGATGCTGTTTATTTATTATCCAAAATGCAGTACCTGCCAGAAAGCGAAAAAATGGCTGGATGCACAGGAAATTTCATATACAGAGCGCCATATCGTGGAGGAAAATCCGACGTATGAGGAATTGAAGAAGTGGCAGGCGAGAAGCGGGCTGCCGATCAAGAAATTTTTCAATACGAGCGGGATGCTATATAAGGAAATGCAGTTAAAGGATAAGCTGCCGCAGATGAGCGAGGACGAACAGTTGAAGCTGCTTGCCACCAATGGGATGTTGGTAAAACGCCCTGTCATTGTGGATGGAGATACTGTTTTAACGGGATTTCGGGAGAAGGAATGGGAAGAGAAGCTGCGGTGATGGACTGGGAGCAGAAGTTTTCTTTCTTACGTGAAAAAGGACACGTGGTTTCGCTGATTGGCGGAGGCGGAAAGACGACGCTTCTGTATGCGCTGTCGGCGTACTGCACGGCGAAGGGATGGCGGGTGCTGACGGCGACGACGACGCATATTCGGAAGCCGGTAAATGTGCCGTGGATTGCGGTAAATGAGGAAGAAAATACCGCGTGGGAGAATGCCAGAAAAGAGCGCGATCGTCTCTGGCAGCAGGGAACCTACGTCGTAGCCGGAACCCCAGCCCCACACGAAAAATTGACAATTCTGCCAGAAGCGATTCGAAGCGAGTGGATTTCGGATGCAGATATCACATTTCTGGAGGCGGATGGCGCGAAATGTCTTCCGTGTAAATTTCCGGCGGCACATGAGCCGGTGATACTGCCGCAGAGCGATATCGTGCTGGCGGTCGCGGGGCTGAGTGCCCTGTATCGTCCGCTGGGGGAGGTGTGCTTCCGGGCGGAACTGGCGATTGAGGCGTGGAACAGGGATGTGTGCGAGTATGGGGACGCAGCTTATCCCAAAGAAGGAAAAAGACTGCTCAAAGAAGTGCCTATTTCAAAAGATACGTCTTTGACCCCAGAACTTCTGGCGTGGCTTCTTGGTAGCGAAAACGGTGCCAGAAAAGATGTATCGGGGCGTTCGTTTTTTGTGGTTCTGAACCAGGCGGACACGTCGGAGCGCCGGGAGGATGGCAGAAAGGTACTGGATATCCTGAAACATAGCTACGGAATTCAGGGAATTTTAACTTCCTTTTCAGGAACAGAACGAAATCAGGAGTGAGAGAGATGAGTAATAAAAAGGATATCGTATTTTGTACGGGCGGCGGCTGTACGGCAAAGCTGGGAGCCGGTGTTTTAAGCCGCATTTTGGAAAAACTACCGCGCGGCGAGAAGGATCCGAATCTTTTAGTCGGATATGACAGCCGGGACGATGCGGCAGTGTATCAGGTCACGGAGGATCTGGCGCTGGTGCAGACGGTTGATTTCTTCCCGCCGATGGTGGACGATCCGTATATTTTTGGACAGGTTGCAGCGGCAAATGCGCTGAGCGACGTGTACGCGATGGGCGGTGAGGTCAAGACGGCGCTGAATCTGGTGTGTTTTCCGGAATCAATGGATTTGAATGTTCTGGGACAGATTTTACAGGGCGGCGCGGAGAAGGTGGCAGAAGCAGGCGGTATTCTCGCGGGCGGTCACTCGATCGCGGACACGGGCGTGAAATACGGTTTGTCCGTGACGGGACTGGTAAATCCGAAAAAGCTGTACGCCAATGATGCCGGACAGCCGGGCGACCGCCTGATTTTGACAAAGGCATTGGGGGGTGGGCTGATTTGTTCGGCAAACCGCGTCGGAGAAGTGACAAAAGAGCAGATGGACGGGGCGGTACAGTCGATGACGACGCTCAATAAAACAGCGGCGGAAATCAGCCGGAAGTACACGGTTCACGCGTGCACAGATGTGACTGGGTTTGGTTTTCTGGGACATCTGCATGAAATGATGGGGCGCGGGCTGTCGTGCGAGATTGATGTGAACCATATCCCGGTGCTTCCGGGCGCACGTGAGTCGGCAGATGCGTTTTTATACACGGCGGCAGGACAGAGAAACCGCAACCATGTCGGGGCGGCGGTGCAGTTTGAAAATGTACCGTTTTCAATGGAAGAGGTCTTGTTTGACCCGCAGACCTCCGGCGGACTTCTGATGGCAGCTGCCCCGGATGAGGCGGAGAAACTGGAACAGGAGCTGCAGAACGCCGGGCTTCCGGCGCGGATCGTGGGAACGATCACGGAACCGGGAGAGGTTGAAATTTTTGTACGAGGATAGGAGGAAACAGAAATGAAGAAAGTAGATGCAAGAGGAGACGCATGCCCGATTCCGGTCGTAAAGGCAAAACACGCGATAGAGGAACTTTCGGGTGCCGGACAGGTGGAAGTGCTGGTGGATAATGAGATTGCAGTTCAGAATCTGACGAAAATGGCAGAGCAGAAGGGCTATCAGAGCAGTGCAAAGAAGCTGGCGGATCAGGAATATCAGGTTATCTTTACGGTGGGTGAACAGACAGAAGAGGAAAAAGCACAGGCAGGAGCCGGATGCGAAGCCTGTATTCCGGACAGCCGTATCGATACCGTGGTTGTGATTGCCAATGATAAGATGGGCGAGGGCAGTGAGGAACTTGGAAAGACGCTTTTGAAGGCATTTACATTTGCCCTGACCCAGCAGGACAACTTGCCGAAAACCATTCTTTTCTATAACGGCGGAGCCAGTCTGACCTGTGAAGGATCTCCGATGCTGGAGGATCTGAAGACACTGGAGGCAGAAGGTGTGGAGATCCTGACCTGCGGCACCTGCCTGAATTTCTATGGTCTGACCGAGAAGCTGGCAGTCGGCGGTGTAACCAACATGTATGTCATCGCTGAAAAAATGCTGGGCGCTGGAAATGTGGTAAAACCATGATTTATATGGACAATGCGGCGACTTCGCTTCAAAAGCCGCTGCAGGTGGAACAGGCGGTCCTTGAGGCGCTTCGCACCGCAGGAAATCCGGGGCGCGGCGCGCATGAGGCAACCTTACATGCTTCAAGACTGGTGTACGGGGCACGTGCGGCAGCAGCAGAATTGTTTGATGCGGAAGATGCGTCGCGGATTGCCTTTACGGCAAACGCAACGGAGGCGCTGAACATAGCCATTTCCGGGCTGATTCGTCCGGGCGATCACGTGATCACGACGGTCTGTGAGCATAATTCGGTGCTGCGTCCTCTTTATCGTCTGCGTGATCAGGGTTCGATGCTTAGTTTTGTGGGTGTGGATGCGCGTGGAAATCTAAAATATGAAGAGTTGGAAGCATTTCTGCGCCCAGAGACGCGTGCGGTGGTAATTACCGGCGCCTCCAACGTGACAGGAAATGTGACGGATCTTTCCTATATTTCTTCGTTTGTTAAACGGAATGGACTGCTTCTGATTGTGGATGCGTCGCAGACTGCAGGGGAAGAACTGTTTTCCGTGCAGAAGCTCGGAATCGACGTGCTCTGTTTTACCGGGCACAAGGCGCTTCTGGGACCACAGGGAACCGGCGGGCTGTATGTGAAGCCGGGACTTTCGGTGGAACCGCTTCTGGTTGGCGGCAGCGGCATTCACAGTTATGATGAACACCATCCGAAGGAAATGCCAACGGCACTCGAAGCCGGGACGCTCAATGTCCATGGTCTGGCGGGGCTGGCAGCAGGCATCCGTTACCGGATGGATCAGGGGATCGAGAAATTGCAGAAACGGGAGCGGGATTTAACACGCCGTTTTTACGAACAGGTGAAGGAAATTCCGGGCATCATTGTGTATGGAGATCCGGCGGCAAAATGTCATGCGCCGATCGTCTCCCTCAACCTTGCCGGGGAAGATTCGGCACGTGTGGCGGATGCACTCTGGGAAGAATACGGCATCTGCGTCCGCGCGGGGGCACACTGTGCGCCGCTCATGCACCGGGCGCTTGGAACGGTCGGTCAGGGAGTGGTGCGGTTCAGTTTTTCGCATTTTAATACGGAAGAGGAGATTGAGAGGGCAGCAGAAGCAGTTCGGGCGCTGGCAGAGGAAGCGTAGGGGAGAAATTGGTAGTATGAGAGAAAAACATCCATTTATCGTACTGTCCTTTCAGACAACTGTGGCGGCGATGGAATGGGAAAAACGATGTATGGAAATGGGCATTCCGGGACGTTTAATTCCACTTCCGAGGGAGATTTCTGCCGGCTGTGGTCTTGCGTGGCGGATGCGTCCGGAAGAGTGGGAGCAGTGGAGCGGACGGATAGACACTTCTGTTTATGATAAGGTGTCGTGTGTGTGGCAGTAAAAAGAATTACTCTAAAAGCAGAAAACACAATCAAAAAAATTATTTGAAGAAGAAGCTGCATAAACAGGTAATGGAAATAATAGTAACAAAAGTGAGATAGGAGAAAATGTTAAGAAACTAAAATAATTGACAAATGTGATAAAAGGTGTTTAAATATACTCAAAGGAGTAAACTATTATGAACACACCAAATATCACAAATTACAAACCAAAAGATTTTGCTGAATTGCTAGGCGTGTCTGTTAAGACATTGCAACGCTGGGATAGGGAAGGAACTCTAAAAGCAAATAGAACTCCAACTGATAGGCGTTATTACACTTACGACCAGTATCTTCAATTTAAAGGCATAAACACCGAAAATGACCAACGTCAAGTAGTTATTTATGCGAGAGTGTCTACGAGAAATCAGAAAGATAATTTACAAAACCAGGTCGCATTTTTAAGACAGTTTTGTAATGCCAAAGGAATCATTGTAGACCAATGTATTGAAGATTATGGGAGTGGACTTAATTACAATCGTAAAAAGTGGAATGAGTTATTAGATGAAGTAATGGAGCAAAAAATCAAAACCATAATCGTAACCCATAAAGATAGATTTATTAGGTTTGGTTATGATTGGTTCGAAAAATTCTGTATGAAGTTTAACACAACCATTGTGGTAGTAAAGAATGAAGCGTTATCACCACAAGAAGAACTTGTGCAGGATATTGTTTCAATACTCCATGCGTTTTCTTGTAGGTTGTACGGGCTTCGTAAGTATAAGAAACAAATAGAAAAGGATGAGGACATTGCTAAAGAGCTTCAAGACGGAAATAAATCCGACAGAGGAACAGAAAGTTAAGATCCGTAAAACAATAGGAACTTGTAGATATATTTACAACTTCTATCTCGCTCATAACAAAGAACTTCATGACAATGGAGAAAAGTTTATGAGTGGTAAAAGTTTTAGTGTCTGGCTAAACAATGAGTATCTTCCCCAAAATCCAGATAAGTTATGGATTAAGGAAGTCAGTTCAAAATCTGTAAAGCGTTCAATCGAAAATGGTTGTGTCGCATTTACCAGATTTTTCAAACATCAAAGTGCTTTTCCGAATTTTAAAAAGAAGGGAAAGTCTGAGGTGAAGATGTATTTCGTAAAGAATAATCCAAAGGATTGCCGATGCGAAAGACACAGAATTAATATTCCATCACTTGGTTGGGTTCGTATAAAAGAAAAAGGATACGTTCCTACTACCAAAGACGGATATGTGATTAAAAGCGGTCATGTTTCAATAAAAGCTGACAGATACTATGTTTCGGTTCTTATAGAAATCCCAAATAACAAAATAGCCAATAATTCCAATGAAGGAATTGGCATTGACCTTGGAATAAAGGATTTTGCTATTGTTTCTAATGGTAAAACTTATAAGAACATTAACAAATCTGCAAAATTAAAGAAACTTGAAAAACAGCTTATTCGAGAACAGAGAAGCCTTTCTCGAAAGTATGAAAATATAAAGAAAGGGGAGTCCACTCAAAGAGCGAATATACAGAAACAAAAGCGTGTGGTACAGAAACTTCATCATAAAATAGACAATATCCGTACTGACTATATCAACAAAACAATCGCAGAGATAGTGAAAACCAAACCATCTTATATAACGATTGAAGATTTAAACGTATCAGGAATGATGAAGAACAGACATCTTTCAAAGGCAGTTGCTTCGCAGAAGTTTTATGAATTTAGAACAAAACTCCAAGCTAAATGCAAGGAAAGCGGAATTGAACTTCGTGTAGTAAACAGATGGTATCCATCGTCTAAAACTTGCCACTGTTGCGGAACTATCAAGAAAGACTTAAAACTTTCAGACAGAATCTTCCAATGTGACTGTGGTTATATCGAAGACAGAGATTTCAATGCGGCACTTAATCTGAGAGATGCTACGACTTACGAAGTTGCATAAATAAACGCAAACGTAGGTGTGTACCGAAGGCTATTTCGGGAATTAACGACTGTGGAGTGTACAAGAACTTGTGAGTAGATATGATTTTGGTCAATCCAAAGCATACACGATGAAGCAGTAAGTAAAACTCGTGAGAGTTTACATTATCTCGATGTGAGTATATTTACACACATTTTGAGTGGCAGAAGGCATCCTCATGAAACGAGATGATTTAATTATTGTGCGCGGCGGCGGTGACCTAGCAACTGGGACGATTCATCGGCTCTGGGCGGCAGGGCTTCGGGTGCTGGTGCTGGAGATTGAAAATCCGGCGGCGATCCGGCGACAGGTAGCTCTGTGTGAGGCGGTTTATACAAAAACAACTGAGGTCGAGGGGCTTCGTGCTGTCCGGATTGATCGATATGAGGAGGCAGAAGCGGTCTGGCAGGAAAATAGCGTGCCGATTTTGATTGATCCGAAAGGCGTGTCGATTGGAGCGCTGAAACCGGCTGTTGTGATCGATGCGATTCTGGCAAAGCGAAATCTTGGAACCCGCCTGGATATGGCACCGCTCACGATTGCACTTGGTCCGGGCTTTACGGCAGGTGAGGATGTGGATGTTGTGGTGGAGACAAAGCGCGGTCACCGGCTGGGGCGAATTATCCGCGAGGGTGCGGCGATCCCGAATACAGGGATTCCGGGCGTGATCGGTGGATACGGTGCAGAGCGGGTGATTCACGCGCAGGCAGCGGGTATTTTCAAAAATGTGCGTGTGATCGGTGATATCGTTGAAGCCGGGGACACGATCGCGGAGATTTGGCAGGAGGACGGAACGAAACTTCTGGTTCAGACACAGATCACAGGCATTCTGCGAGGTCTTTTGCGGGATGGTTATCGGGTGACGGAACATTTCAAGGTAGCAGATGTCGATCCGAGAAAAGAGGAACTTTCCAACTGTTTTCTGATCTCGGACAAGGCGAGATGTATCGCGGGAAGTGTACTGGAGTTGGTGTGTGCCCAGTTATGGAAGTAAAAGAGAGACTATAGCAATAGTTCCTTTGAGAAAAATTCTAAGAAATTTCATCCTAATCATTGACGTATAGCAAAAAAATAGCCACAAAATTCATTTCGTTTTGTTTTTGGAATTTAGCAGGAGAATGAATTTTGTGGCTATTTTTCATGTCATAGGAAACTTCGTCCTATGACATGAAAAAACGCTCCGCGGGATGCGCACTCGCGCGAAGAAGAAACATGTCGCAAGCGACCGCGCGAGACGCCCGAATGAGCCAAGGCACATTATTTTTCATGAAAAATAACGATAAACCTGCTCGATAAGCTCCTTTGGCAGGCAGCTTTGATAAAAATCAGGATCTGGTTTTGGAAGATGATCTCTTTGTGTGTCTGAGATAAACAGATAAATGGAATAAAGAGTCATGAGTTTCTCAAAATCATTCTGCTCCTCCTGCTCCTCCTGCTCCTCCTGCTTCTTCTGCTCATTCTGCTTCCGGAAGTAAATTTCAGTCAGATAATGAGTAAGAGACAGGCAGGACAGAATCTGACTTTTAGGTGAAAGTTCGTTCTTAGAGGATTTCTCCTTCCGTATTGTAGAAGAAAAACTGTCTTTACATAACTGCTCCAGATCAAAAATAGATCGGGTAGGATGGAAGACAGGTCCCTCTAATGCTTCATGTTCCGATTCTTTTCGTCTTTCAGAATTTGCAACATTTTCAGGATCCTTAAAAACAGCACGGATGTCTGCAACAATGTTTAAATCAGATAATAAGTCGGGCATTTTCTGCTCAGGAATTTTTTCATCTTTACGCGCTTGTGTAACTATATTTAGAAAAGCGAGTAAACGGGGATCGCCATTACTGCGTATAGAGGTGAGGCTCTTTAACTTTTTTTCTATATCTTTGTATTGTTTTAATGATGCTTTAGATTGGTCATAGCAAGAGAAAGTGATATATGATAAATAAAAAGCATCCTTTGGGCGCAGTGATAACAATTTTTCATATAGTTTATTATGAAGCTCCGGATAATCCTGCTGCTTTAATATTTCAAACATTACCCGGATTCGAAACGTGATTGGATCAAATAAAATTTCCCGGCATATCTGAGAGGACAAAAAAGAATTTGTTATTTCTTCAGGCAACATATGCAGTTCTTCAGGTGATGTATGCTGCTTTTCAAGTAACATGTGTGGCTCTGGCATATAGTTGGGCAGGTATCCGAGACGTTCACGAATCTTATGATTGTGAAGAATCGCGGGGCGCCGAATCAGGCGAATGTATTGTTCTATCCACGCATCAGAGAGTTTTCCGGATGATGTTCGAAAATCATCCTGCCAGCAAAAGGCGGGGCCGATATCTGTTTTAGGATTGATAAAACAGGAGTCAATGATTCCATCTGTCAGCACATCGCTGTATTCAAAAATTCCCATCATATAAGTAAAAGGCAAATCTAAAAAGGACGAGGCAAACAGAAGCAGGAAAGAACGCTTTTCTATGATTTTGTTTTTGGCCTGTTTTTTTTGCGGTCTGTTAGATTCAGGATGTAACCAATTTTCACGAATTCTTCGAAGCGTAATGGCCGTGCATTTTAGGTTTTCCTGGAAATCCGAAAAGTGGTCTCTATTTTCATCATCGTTATATTCGTTCAGTTTTTTCCAGAAATAAGTTTCATCCAGATCGGGTTCCATTTCTGAATTAAAGTTTGCTTCCAGCTCCAGAACAGCACGAATATCGGAATTTAAAGGGGTTTCATAATGAATGTCTGGGATAGCCGCTGTTTTTTTCAGATATCGGGATCGATATTCAAATTCTGTGTGGATGAGCATACTGAAGCGGTAGTCATACGTCATGCAATTCATAATATTCTCCTATTTGTACAAATACGTTTTAAATTACCGGAAATGAGCGTGGATTTGGCTGGTTTGATCTGATAGGCTGATTATATAGGAACCACGAAATCCGGATTGTATTATTTTATTGTAATAGAAGAAATGTATTTGTCAATAAGAATACGCATTTAAAATGGGAGGACAAGATATGGCATTACGTGATGAACTGGGAATTCGGATGAAAAACTTTTATGAATCAGTTCCGAAAACAAAGCTGCTGCGGCGGACACCGGTGGCGATCCGGATTGATGGGAAAGCATTTCACAGTTTTACCAGAGGTATGAAAAAACCATTTGACTTTATCTTGATTGAAAGTATGCAGAAGACAATGCAGTATCTGTGCGAGAATATTCAGGGCTGTGTTCTTGGATACACACAGTCAGATGAAATCACGCTGCTTTTGATTGACTATAAAAGGCTTAATTCAGACGCATGGTTTGATTATGAGGTGCAGAAAATGTGTTCCATTGCGGCAAGTATGACGACGATGGCGTTCAACCGGTATTTTGCGGAGGCAGCTGCAGCAGCAATGGAAGACGGAGTGTATGCGGAAGCCCTGCAGAAAGCGGTTCAGAAAGGGGCGATGTTTGATGCCCGCTGCTTTAATGTTCCTAAGGAGGAGACAGCAAATTTGATTTACTGGAGACAGCTGGATGCAGCCAGAAATTCAGTTCAGATGGTGGGACAGGCGAGCTTTTCTCATAAGCAGCTGCAGGGAAAATCATGCGAGCAGATTCAGGATATGCTAATGCAGGAAAAAATGTTTAATTGGAATGAACTTGAAACCTGTTTGAAGCGGGGAAGCTGCTGTGTACGGAAAGAAAATGCAGAAGCGGGGAAATCTAACTGGATTATCGACAGGGAGATACCGCAGTTTAAAGGGGATGGAAGGGGGTATATTGAAAAGAGAATTTTTGTGGGGGAAAGCTGACTAACTGGGATAAACATTGAAGTGGAGAGGAATGATTATGAGAGAAATACTGGTGATAAATGCTTTAAATGAAAGAGATCTGCTGCGCGATAGGATTTTTCAACAGATTGGAAAAATGCGTTTTGTAGATTATAAAAAGCAATGCGAAGAACGCACTGCCGAGATGCTGATGGAAGAAAAAGCGTTTTGCGAAAAAGTAAAGAGTGATTTCCAGAGTTTCCAAGATTTGATTCGCAATTACGATGAGATTGATGCGGCGATTGCACAGAAGCAGAGATTAAAAGTGTCTTCTGAACGGGAAAACATCCGCAGAACGCCGCTTTTTGATGACAGCCGTACGATAAAAGGAGATTTTGAGACCGAGGCAATCCAGCTTATGCAGAATCAGATGGTAGAGGTGATGGAAAAAGTAAAAAAAGCCCAGACATCTTTGGAGGCATCTGCAGAGGAAATGCGGAACAGTATTCTGGGCAGTGACAAGGCGAAGAAAGATGCGGCGTCGATGGCTGTGGTAGATGAATATTTAAAGACAAACCGCTATAAGCTAGTGGATCCGTTGAATCTCACAGAGAAGCTGGCGCAGATGAAAACGGACAGAGATGCTCTCTATAGTGAATTAGATACGGCCATTAAGATTTCTAATGCGACCACTAAAATTCAGGTGAATTTCTAACGAATTTATGCCTGTACAGCGAAAATCTCAAACTTTAGTCTCCCCGCTGCAGGGATTATGCAGCCCAAATAAAACATAAGATTAGGGATCTTATAATGTGAGCTCGTGGTGAGCACTCGACTTTTTAATCGAGGTGGTTGGTTCGATTCCAATACATTCCATTGATTTCTTTTTCTGGATTTGTTTTTTATGAGGGCTGGTGATTGATTGGCTGATTGATTCTGTCGTTGATATTGGATTGTTGATTATTGGTAAAAATCCGGGGGAACGGTTGAATGCACGACTAAACTGGCTGCAGATGATCCGCCCGGCTGCTGTGCAGGCATATTTTTTAAGTCGAACAAGAAAACGAAAAATCGGGAAGAATATTTCTGGTTTTTCGTTTTTTTGTTGTAGAGCATTTAAAATGGTGAGAGAAAGGCTGGGTAGAAAATACCACCGGACATTTGATTTGAATTATCAGTTAATAGTATGGCTGGCGGAAAAAGAGCCAGTAAGTTATTTGTACAAAGTATCTGATATTTAATGGAAATGAGCGTGGAAACACACCGGTTTGTTGAGTAAACTGGTTGTATAGCAGATAGATGAAAAACAGATAAAACAAAGCTGGGATATAAAAGGAAGGAATTGCTTATGTGGGGAAATAATACACAGGATAATAAAAAGGGTGAGGAAATTATAAAGACGCCGAATTTGATTTTGAAACCAAGTGATCAGGCACGTGATATAGAGCCTTTCTTAAACATGCTGAGGAGAGATGGCAATTTTCAGCTTTTTACAGGAGCGAAGTGTACGGAAGAAGAATTAAAAGGATTTTCCAGATATTTTGAAAGGTCATACAGTAAAAAATGCTTTTCAGTTTTTGAAAGAGAAGATCCGGAGCATTTTATTGGATATGTGGGGGTGCATAGAGAATTTAGGTTTGCAGGCAGCAAGATAGAAATTGAGTTTTATATTTCCAAAGACTATCGTAATAAAGGTTATGCTACGGAAGCCGGAAGGGCACTTTTATACCAGCTTATGGAAGGCAATTTGGGGGAGCAGGGGGAGAAATTCAAAACGGGGCAGGTCTTTGCTAAAACACTTTCGCGGAATAGTGCGAGTATCCGGGTGCTGAAAAAACTTGGTTTTGAAAAAATCAATGAAGACTATGCGGCCTTTTTGAGCGAGTTTGTGGATTGGCAGGATTCGGAGAATTGTCAGGAACTTGTATCGGAGTACTGCCTGGATTGGACGCTGAAAGAGAAAAAGGGAAGACATAAAATGAATTGGAATCAAAGAGGAAAAATTTTATTTTCAGGAGCGTGGTTTAAAAATAAGGAAAAATTTCGAAATTATCTGCAAACTCATCAGCAGGAAGAGTATGCAGAGGAATATATAGATCTTCTTAAGGCACTGATAGAGGTGGTAATTAATCCGGAATTAGAAGAAAAATTAAGAATTGATTATATAGTCGAAGCGGATCAAGATGGTTATCAGGGAGAAAAAATATGGCTGATCCCTTATGATTCATTCTCATGTCCAGAAAAATATATCTGGACGCATACATATTATGGGTCATGTGCCGGCTGCGATACGTTGAAGGGAATTGCACATTATGATTATGGATATCCAACGTGCGAGCAGGTAGAAGAATATTTGACACTGGCCCTGCATCTTCTTCAGCGTATGAAACCACTTATGACGCGGGAAGAGGAAGAATGGGAGGAACGGATGGATAAGGCAGTGGATTCTGGACAGGGAGAAAAGATGATGCAGCAGTTGAGATTGATTGCCTCAAAATAAATCAAAATAAAAAATTCATTTTGAGAGGATTTCTCTCCAGTTGTACATATGCAAGATAATATACTTAAAATGAGCGTGGAAAAGGTGCTTTTTGTCTGTTAAACTGAGCATATATCCGATAGATGAGAGGAAAAAGTACAGGCAGTCAGGAAATTTGGATAGGTTTGTATACCTTAAGAAGCCGGGGAGGAATCTTTATGAAGGAAATCAAAACACGTCATTTAATTCTGTGGCGAGGAACAGAATATGAAGTAGATGCATTTATGAAAATGCTCAGAGATGAGGGCGATTTCGAATTATTCACTGGAATCGAGTATTCTGAGGCGGGGATGAAGGAATTTGAGGAGTGTTTCAAATGGAGGCACCAGAATTATACACCGGGAAAACGCTTTTTTATTTTTAGAAAAGAGGATCTGGATCATATTATTGGGTATGTGGATATTCAGATAGAATGTAAATGGCCAGATTCTAAGGTTAAGATTGAATTGGAAATATACATTTCCGCAAAATTTCGAAGAAAGGGATATGGGAGTGAAGTGGCCAGAGAAATGCTATGGCAGCTTTTTGAGCATGAAACCTGGGTTCAAAATAAACAAATGTTTGCCAGAACATTGTCAGATAATTATGCAGCTATAAATTTCTTGAAAAAACTGGGGTTCCAGAAAGTAGATGAGGATTACGCAGCCTTTATCAGTAGATTTGTGGATTGGTCTGATAGCTGCCAGAAACCTGTATCAGAGTATCGTCTGGACTGGGAACAGGAGATAGGCTGGAAAAAAGAAGAGAATAAAAGACTCTGGAAATCGCAGAGGAAAATCATGTATGCTGAATCTTGGTTCAGGCATAAGGAAGAATTAAGGAAATATTTGCAGACGCATGAGCAGATGGAATATGCAAAAGATTATATCGATCTCCTGAAGGTACTTATACAAATAGTGATCAATCCAGATGAGGAGGAACGACCATTAAAAATTGAACAGATTATAGAGATTGATAAGGGGTGCTATGGAGGAGAGAAAGTTTGGCTGATTCCACAAGAGGAAGAACCAGATGTACGGGACTTTATAGTAACATACATGGCATACGGCACTTGCTCTGGATGCGATCTATTAGAAGGCATAATTTCCAATAGTGATATGGTCACAGATTTTGCAAACGAAAAGCAGATAAATGATTACATGCTTTTAGCGCTTCATTTGCTGCAGCGGATGAGACGGTTACTGAGCGTTGAGGATTTTGAATTGGATGAGAGATTTACCAAAGCTATGTATAGAGGAAAAGAGGAGGCAATGTTAAAGCAGCTGGAAGAGATAGCTGGGAACTAAAAATATGTATGAATATGATAAGGAGAAGGGCGGATGGCTATATTTTTAACCGGAGACTGCCATGGTGATTTTAGGCGGTTACTCGATCCAAGGTTTTCAGGGGCAGATAAAAATGACTACCTTCTGGTGTGTGGGGATTTTGGTGGCATATGGAGTGGGGCGCAGTGGGAGGAGGAGATGCTGGATCGCTTAGAGCGAGAACTTCCATATACGCTGCTGTGGATAGATGGGAACCATGAAGGTTTTGAACGCCTGAAGACTTATCAGGAAGAGTATTGGAAGGGCGGAATGGTCCAATATATCCGTCCTCACGTTATTCATCTGATGCGTGGCTATGAATATACGATTGAGAAGAAGCGTTTTTGGGTGATGGGCGGAGCCAGATCCATCGATATAACAGATGGACTTTTAGAAAAGGACGATCCCCTTTTAAAGGAAAAAATCCTGGATTTAAAAAGACAGGGAAAGAATTATTTCCGCATCCGGGGGATTAACTGGTTTCCTGAGGAAATGCCTTCCGAAGAAGAGCGGGAAAGGGGGATGGAATGCCTGCAGAAAAATGGGATGAAAACAGATTACATCATCACCCATGCAGCGCCTACCATGGTGTCTAACTACTTTTCGGCATGGAGATTTCAGGAAGATGAACTGACAGAGTACTTTGAAACAATCAGGAAGAAAGTGCAGTTTAAGAAATGGTTCTGTGGCCATTACCACACAGATGAAGAGCTGTTTGTCGAAGGTAAAAATTTTCAGATCTTGTATAACAGGATTGAAAAAATTTATAATAATTAATGAGGAGGACAAGTACGATGATTTATAACTTACCTTTATTTTTTGAGAATGGAGTAGTAATTCCAGATTTACCAAACAAAAGTTTCCGTTTTGCCGATGGAGAAGGTGGAAAAGATTCAAAAAAAATCCGGTTTACTAATATTATTGGTTTTTCAAAAGAGAAGCATGATTTTCTGAAAAAATGTCCTATGTGTGGTGAAATAAAGCCATCGGAGGAGTTCGGGCTGAGAAAATCCGTTGGGCGGGATCAAAGTGATTGCATGAATTGCAGAGGGAAGTATTAATATGTAGGCAGTATTTGCGGCGATAGAAGGTAAATAATATGTTTAATCAGCCTGGAACATTAAAATCCGGGCTGATTTTTCTATATTTCGTTGTTTATCAAAAACAAGAGTATACTTTTTTTAGGACAAAGAATAAATATCAAAAGAAAGGAACCAGGTGTATGAAAAAATTTAACGGTTGTTTATTATGCGAAATCAAAGGATATAAAAAAATTTCTAAAGAGTATCAAGTCCTCTTATTTCCAGAAATTCCGGGATTAGAGATGAAAGTTTCCATCGATGTGGTAAAGAAATATCCGGAAAATACAGCTTATTTGTTAGTAATGGAGGCGAATCCTTCCATGGTGAGCATTCGAGAAAAGCGCATCAAAAGAGTGCTAGTCTGGGATGGCAAAATTCGGCAGGAAGGGGAAGAAACTGTTTTAGTATCCGGGACCATTTTTACAAACAAGAGTTTTGTATATATGCATGAAAAAACTGCAAATGAATGGAACAAGGTAATGTCTGTTACGGTAGCTTATATAGGTGATAGGCAGAAAGCAAATGAATTTGTAGAGAAGTACTTAAAAAGTGTCTTGTCACTCACACCTCAAAAGGTCTTTGACGAAAGGGCTGGAATCAGTTCTTGGGAAAATATATCAGAAGCACTTCGTTATGTGTATGCGGATGCTGTGGAAAAAGGTTATCAGGTTCCGACAACAGCGGAACTGGAACGATGGCTTTGGAATCATATAGTGTATGCGATTAGGCTGGGAGTTGTTTTCCTTAATAGACAAGAACTCCGATTTGATATTAAAAAAATGCTGAGTGCATATTCAAAATGCTGATTTTCACAGTTTAAAGGGAAATAGGATGAAAAAATGTAAAATATATAGCAGCAAAAAGTATGTAATGAGTGATGAGGATAGGAAACATTTTGAAAGGATTTTTCAGAAAGAAAGTGAAAAGTATGAAAGAGATAGTAAATGTGGAGGCGTGAGTGAAAGTGGATATGCGTATAAGAGACTTCATGACAGGTATGATTGTTAGAAGCTTCTCGTGTCATAGGAAACTTCGTCCTATGATACAAAAATGCTCCGCGGAAAAGCACAGCGAACTATAAAGACGCTGTGCCTTCCGGGGTTTCTTCCCCTTCATTTGCTTCCTCCATGGTGACAATCGGCTGGATGGCCTCATCGGTATAGCGGACGCGCAGAACTGCCTGCGGCCAGTTAAGCTTAATGAGAGCTGTTTTCTGTCGTTCTTTTCCGGCTTTTTCGATTAGGTCGAGCAGTTCACGCAGAACTTCCTTTGTCAGATAGCCGCCGCGCCAGTGAAACGTCAGTGTTTTTCCTTTTTTTGCCGCCTGTAAGGAGCGCTTGTATACATCCTCCTGTTTGGTAAAGGAAAGCTTCTTTTCTTTGTAGTAGAAATGATCGCTGTCCGTGCAGGCGGGAGCCGGTGCGATAAGAGGTTCGTGATCCCGGAAGATGGCTTTATCATCCAGATTGAAGTAATCGTAGCGGATCTCCTCCCCTGTCTGGCTGCATTTGCCGAGACTGTTGTCGAAGGTAGCGTCCAGATGGTAGTACGTTTTCCCGATCTTGACGATGTTCCAGGTATGGCGGTATTTGATGCCCTTTTCAGGGTTATTGCCGCAGAGCGCGATCATGCACCAGATGCCGAGCGTATCACAGAGAATTTTGACCGATTTGGCGATGCCCTCGCAGATGCCGACGCCCTGTCCCAGAGGTCCGATGATCTCATGGGAGTAGGGCTTTTTTAATTTGTCATAGTGAACGTGTTCGCAGATAAAATCGTGGATATAGCGTTCTTTTTCCAGTTCAGTCAGCTTCATTGCCGGGCGGGCAAGTTTTTCGACGCGGGCGCCCATCGCTTTCTGATGTTCGCGGATCTTGCCCTTGTCAAAGAGGTATTCCGGTATCAGGATCAGGTTCGGGGAATCAGGGTAATACTTATATTTAAAGCCGGAAGCCCAGAAAATCTCCGGGTGATCGAGCCGCAGTTCAAAAAATACATTGCTTAAATCCTTTCCCTCCAGGCGCGGAATCTGAAATTCGTCGGAGAGATTGGTAAGCCCCTGCTGCATGGCGCGGTAGGCGGCTTGCTGGTTCTTGTTCATGTGATTATAGTAAAATGGTTCCATTTTGATATTCCTTTGTAACTCTTTATATTTTAGTGTGATTCAGCCGCTTTCTCAATCTGCCCGGATTCCGGGTCAAACCAGACGCGATCGCCCTCATCGATTCCGGCATCATAGAGTGCCTGATCCGCGGTGCGTATCGTGTATTCTGGATGCTCTGAGAGGTTTGCATTTTCAGTTGTGTCCAGCAGACGGACACAGACCATCGTTTCCTGTCCGTCCGGGCGTTCTTCACAGCCAAAATCGGCTTCGTATATTTCTAAAACCCGGCAAAGACGCGGGAATGTTTGATTGTTGTTCATTGTGTATATGCCTCATTCCATGGGAAAATTCCTGTTTTTATCTTTTTAATTTTAGCAGAAGATAATAAGGCAGGCAAGTAGAGATGAAGGGGGAATAAATTAAATGCGAAGCCACGGCAAATTCCGTTACTGGACACGTATGCGTGTACAGTAACGATGGGGCGGCTGGGAAGAAAAGCGGGAGGGGGGAGAAATTTGAGGAGAAAATTGTCGGCAGATACTTGTAATTCTAATAAAAACAGGTAGAATAGAAGCTGTCTATGTCCGCGGGAGACGGACATAAAAGTTACAATCACGGGGGTTATAAGTAAATGGCAAAAAAGAAAAACAGCTTCAGCGGTTCGCTGGGCTTTGTGCTGGCAGCAGCCGGAAGTGCCGTCGGTGTGGGAAATATCTGGCGTTTCCCGTATTTATGTGCGAAAGACGGAGGCGGACTGTTCCTGCTGGTGTATCTGGTGCTGGTGGCGACATTTGGATTTGTACTTCTGACGACGGATGTGGCGATCGGCAGAAGAACGAAGGAGAATGCGTTGCGGGCGTTTGGAACGTTGCATCCGAAGTGGAAGTTTGTCGGATACCTGACGTTTCTGGTTCCGATGTTAATTATGACGTATTATTCGGTCATCGGCGGATGGATCACGAAATATTTCTTTGAGTATTTGACGACATCCGGCAGGGATGTGGCGGAGGACGGATATTTTACATCGTTTATCACGGAAAAGAATGCGCCGCTGATTTTCACGGGAATCTTTCTGGCGCTCACAATCTGGGTTGTATACAGAGGTGTGGAGAAGGGAATTGAGAAATTTTCCTGTTTTATCATGCCGGGACTGATCCTGTTAGTCATCGGAATCGCGATTTTTTCACTGACGCTTTCCTACACGGACGCGGATGGGACGGTCCGGACGGGAATACAGGGATTCCTCGTCTACGTGCGCCCGGATTTTACGGGACTGACGGTAAAAGGATTTCTGGAAGTACTGCTGGATGCGATGAGCCAGCTCTTTTTCTCACTGAGTGTGTCGATGGGAATTATGGTAACATATGGTTCTTATGTCAAAGATGAGATCGATTTGAACAAGGCGACCAACCAGATTGAATTTTTTGATACAGGTGTGGCGCTTCTGTCCGGTATGATGATTATTCCGGCGGTCTTTGTATTTTTAGGACGCGACGGCATGGTGTCTGGTCCGAGTCTGACCTTTATTTCGCTTCCAAAGGTATTTCAGGCGATGGGCGGCGCCGGTCATATCGTGGGACTTGCATTTTTCCTGATGCTTGGCTTTGCGGCGCTGACATCCTGCGTTTCTGTCATGGAAACGCTGGTTGCCAACTGCATGGAAGTGTTTGGAAAGACGAGAAAACAGATGTGTGTGATGGTCGGAATCTATTCCCTGATCACGGCGGTTCTCATTTGTCTGGGCTACAATGTTCTGTATTTTGAGTTGAAGCTGCCGAACGGTTCCACCGGACAGCTGCTTGATGTGATGGATTATATCAGCAACAGCTTCCTTATGCCGATCATTTCCTTCTTAACCAGCATCCTGATCGGATGGGTGGTCGGACCGAAGTGGATCGTGGAAGAAGTCGAGAAAAATGGGGAACATTTTTCAAGAGCAGGTATGTACAGCTTCTTGATCCGGTATATTGTGCCGGCTGTCATGCTGGTTCTTTTCCTGGTATCGACCGGGTTTATTAATATGCTGTAATGAAAAATGGTTTTAGCTGGTTTTCACGGTAAATATGTGAACTGGTTAAAACCTTTTTTTCATAGAAAGAGCGTCCCATGAAAAGACGCTCTGTTTGAATGTGTCTCGTTATTCTTCACGGTCATCCGACTCGATCTCATAGGTATATTCGGCATTTTCGATCGCCTGAATTGTATCTTTGATGCCCTGTCCGCCTGCCGTCAGGTAACCGGATGCGAAGATGGAGTCTACAGTGTCAACTTATAAAATTGTAAAAGTTTACAATCAAAACTGGACAATATATTGATTTTTTGCTATGATAAGCAAGTTAGAAAAAACTAACTTGCAGGGAACGTGAAAACGAAGTAAACTAGGTGCATAGGTGTGAAAGCTAGGCAGCCTGATTGGATAGAGTGGAGAAACAATGCAGTATTTGTGGATAAATCCGGTTTCTGCCGGGATGTGTGAGGAAGATTCGCTGAAGCGTTTTTTAGAACGGCATGGTCTGACGCGGGTCGAGTGCCGGGGCGATTGGGGACGGATCGTCCGGGAAAGATATGAAGCTAGTCTGCGGGCGGGCGTGACGCTTGCGGATGCGCGCTGTCCGGAGGCGGTTCGGCTGCTTGAAGAGATACAGAAGGAGCCGGAAAACGAATCTGGAATTGAAAACCTGAAAGTTGCCCCGATCGAGCCGATTTTACTTCACTGTGCGCGGGAATTAAGCACGCGTCCGGATCTGGCGGATGGGGAGAAGATCATCACGACGCCATGCCAGAGTCTTGCGGTGCTTGGAAATTCGCTGGGACTTGAGAATACGCGGTTTATCGCATGGAATCGTCTGGCGGGCGGTGAGGTGCGCGTCCGGGCGATCGAAGACAGCCCGATTCCGCCGGGGTATTTTGCGGGAATCTGCCGGAAAGATGGACAGGCGGCGAAGGTAGAGAGTGTCAGCAGTCCGGAGAAAATCCGGGCATATGTGGAGAGCGGAAGCTGGAAGCAGGCGGATCTGCTGGAACTTTTGTATTGTAAGGATGGATGCCATCACGGGGATGGCGTGCAGACAGAGTGAGAGAAATCTGCGGTTCATGGAAAACGCTTGAGGAAGCGGAAAATGCATGAATTGCGGCAAAAGAATGGGAAGAATGAAAGAAACGAAGAAATTCAAGGATAATTGGCAGAAATACTTCGGTCCGGCGCTGGGAATCGGAGCGGTATTTCTGATCTGGTATTTGGTCTGCCGCATGGAGGTTGTCAGTGCGTATGTGCTGCCGTCCCCGGCGCGGGTGTGGACGAGCTTTTTAAAAATGGTGAAAACCGGGGAACTGTGGCGGGATATTTCAATCAGTTTCCTGCGTGTCATGAAGGGATTTGCGATTGCGTTCCTGTTTGCCTTTGTGCTGGGAATGTTTAGGGCGCTGTTTCCGGGCAGCAGCGTTTACTATGAGTATATTGTGCAGTTTTTCCGCAATGTTCCGCCGCTCAGCATGATTCCGCTGCTGATTCTCTGGTGCGGAATCGGAGAGACGACGAAGACGGTGATTATTGTGCTGGCGTCCTTTTTCCCGATGTACTTAAATATCGTGAAGGGATTTACCGGGTGCGATTCGAAACTTCTGGAAGTGGGCGATATGTTCGGCTATTCGAAGCGCCGCAAATTTTTCCGCATCATTCTGCCCTATGCGATGGCAGATATTCTGGTCGGAATGCGGATCGGGCTTGGCTATAGCTGGCGCGCCATTATCGGTGCGGAGATGGTGGCGGCGTCCACCGGGCTTGGACATATGATTTTATTTGCACAGCAGATGTCGCGGACCGACAAGGTGATCGTGGGGATTCTGGCGATCGGGGCAGTCGGATATGTGACGGACCGCCTGTTTGGATGGATGATAGGATTTGTGCTGAAAGGATCCGGGGAAAATGGCTGGAATTGAACTGATTGATATTCATAAAACATACCGGGTGGATAACCGGGAGATTCCCGTTTTAAACGGGATCAACCTGTCGCTTCCGGCGGGGAGAATCACCGTGATTCTGGGGCAGAGCGGATGCGGGAAAACGACGCTTCTGCGGCTGACCGGAGGACTGGAGACGGCGGACAGCGGAGAGATCCGCTGGGAGAGCGCCCACAAGACGGCATTTGTCTTTCAGGAACCGCGCCTCATGCCGTGGTTAACCGTCTGGGAAAATGTGGTGTTCGGGCTTTCAAAAAAGGAGACAGATCCGGGGAAAATAGAGGCGGTTATACGCACGGTTGGATTATCTGGATTTGAAAAAGCATATCCGGCACAGCTCTCCGGCGGAATGCAGCAGCGGGCGGCGATCGCGCGGGCGCTGGCGTATGAGCCGACCTTTATCATGATGGATGAGCCGTTTGCCGCGCTTGACTATTTTACAAGGGAACAGATGCAGAAAGAGCTTCTGCGCGTCCAGCAGGAGCGCAGTGCGAGCATTCTGTTTGTGACGCACAGCATCGACGAGGCACTGATTCTGGGAAGCCAGATTGCGGTCATTGAAAAGGGCATGGTCAAGGCGCTCTATGAGGTCAAGGCGCCGCAGGAAGAGAGGAATCTTTTGGAGGATGAGATGATAACCCTGAAAAGGGATATTATAAATAATTTACATTTTATTTAGAGGAGGAACGATTATGATGAAACGATGGATGGCAATGGGAATGGCACTCTGCCTTACCGCAGCTTCCCTGGCAGGCTGCTCCGGTACAAAAGATGCGGCTGAGAGCACGCAGGCAGAGGCAGAAACCAGCGCAGAGGAGGCGGCAGCCGAGGAGGAGACAGCGAAAGAATCTGATCTGGATAAGCTGACCTTTACGTATGTAACTTCTCCGCTCAATGTGCCGACGATCATCGAGAAAAATCAGGGTATTTTTGAAAAAACATTTGGCGATATGGGGATTGAGGTTGATTATGCGGAGCTGACCTCCGGGGCAGATCAGACACAGGCGCTGGCTTCCGGCGATGTGCAGGTTTTGTATGCGGTTGGCGGTACTTCGGTGATTCTGTCTGCAGCAAATGGAGCGGATATCAAGGTATTAAATATGTACAGCCGTTCTCCGAAGGCATTCTGTATGTATTCTAAAGATGAGTCCCTGACGACGCCGGAAAGCCTGAGAGGAAAGACAATCGCAGGACCGACCGGAACCAACCTGCATGAGCTTCTCGTTTCCTATCTGGCAACGGCTGGCATGACGATCGACGACGTCAACTATGTCAATATGTCGATCCCGGATGCAAAAGCAGGTCTGGACGGCGGCAGTGTAGACGTGGCTCTGGTTGCCGGCGCAACTGCTTACAATGCAGGGCAGCAGGGTTACCATCTGGTAGCCGACGGCGAAGGCCTGATTAAGGCGATCATCGCAGTGGCAGTGACACAGAAATTCTATGACGAGCACCCGGAGATCATCGAGAAGCTGGAAGAAGCACAGACCGAGATTGCTGATTTCATGGAAGAAAAACCGGATGAGACGATGCAGATCGTAGCCGATGAGCTGGATCTGGACACCGATGCAGTCAAAAGCATGTACGATCTCTATGATTTCTCTACCGAGATCACAGATGATGACAAAGAAGGCTTCCAGAAGACCGCTGATTTCATGTATGAATCCGGCATGATCGACGAGGCATTTGATGTAAAACAGTTATTTATTGAAAAATAATCAGTGAACATTTGAGAGGATAAACGATTGAAAAGCAGCTCCCGGAGTGTGGATTCCGGGGGCTGCTTTTACGATTGCATATGCAATTATGAAAATACGGAATGTTTACGCTAATACCTTTTTAATCGCTTCTAACAACTCATCATACGTCTCATAAGCCGGAATCTGCGGATATTCTGCCTTGATCTCCTCCGTCGTGCGGAAGAGGAAGCCCGCCTTGCTTGCCTCAATCATGGCGAGGTCGTTGTGGCTGTCGCCGCTGGCGATCGTCTCGAAGCCGCAGGACTGGAGTGCTTTGACGGTTGTATATTTGGATTTCTCACAGCGCATCTTAAAATCGGTAATCTCACCATTTTCGCTGACAACCAGAGAGTTGCAGAAGATGGTCGGATAGCCAAGTTTCTTCATCAGAGGTCCGGCAAACTGGGAGAAGGTATCGCTGATGATGATTACCTGAGTGATTTCTTTTAATTTGTCTAAAAACTCCCTTGCGCCCGGAAGCGGATCAATTTTAGAGATCGTTTCCTGAATTTCCTTGAGTCCCAGTCCGTGCTCGCGCAGGATGTTTAAACGGTAATTCATCAGTTTGTTATAATCCGGCTCATCGCGGGTGGTGCGTTTTAACTCCGGGATTCCGGTTTCTTCAGCAAATGCGATCCAGATTTCCGGCACTAATACACCTTCTAGATCTAAACATACAATATCCATGTCTCCTCCTGTCTGATACAACGCCTGTCAGCGCTGTGCTCGGTTGAAAAATTTGTTTCCTATTATAGACGAAATGCAGGGGAAATACCAGAGAAATTTGAGAAAAGATGAAAGAATAGAAAAAAGTGCGTTACTGGGCACGTATGCGTGAACAGTAATAAAAGTGCCAATTATTCGCGGTGAGAAAGATTCAGAAGTGAAGAGTTGGCATCATATAGCAGCAGAGTGGTTATCAATAGAATTAAAAAATACCAAAAAAGGGAGTCTCTTTTCGTGAGCGAGAGACTCCCTTTTTGGCACCTATAGTCGGGTTATAATTTGATTTTGATGAAATTATTAGCAATGCGCCGGTTTATTCATTTCAGATCTTTTATCGTTTTCTGTCTTCGAAGCAGTCGATTTCGAAAACAGTACTTTACCGGAATGAACCACAATAATGATACCCAGAACCATCAGCAGAACCGCGATGATAAGCTGCAGTCCTTCTACCATAAAGACAGCGGTTCCGGCATTGTAAGCCTTTACCAGTGCGATGCAGCGCTCAACGAGTGCGGTGAAGGTAACGCACAGCATAACAACCAGCGGAACCAGCAGCGTGCGGTTTTCGCGGCCGGTGACGCGTAAGAAGACGCACAGGGTGATGAGAACCAGGGCGCTTAACAGCTGGTTGGCGCTGCCAAACAGCGGCCAGATGTTGGAATAGCCAATCTGGGTTAAAATGTAGCCGCATACCAAGGTGATAACCGTTGCAAAATATTTGTTGCAGAGAAGTTTTCTCCATCCTTCGGCGTGTTCCATGTCATCGACACTGAACAGCTCCTGGAAGGACATACGTCCGATACGTGCAACGGAATCCAGGCTTGTCAGGGCAAGTGCGGAGACGCACATCGTCATAAAGCACTGGGCAGCGTAAACCGGGATGCCGAACATCTCCAGGAATCCGGCAACACCGGAGGAGAAGATAGCAAACGGAGTACCGGTTGCTGGCGTGCCATCAGCGGAAGCGGCAGCACCGGCAACGCACAGAGCCAGGACAGCCAGTAAACTTTCCAAAAGCATAGCGCCGAAGCCAACCTTCGGCATATCCTTTTCATTGGTGATTGCCTTGGAGGAAGTACCCGAGGAAACCAGGCTGTGGAAACCGGATACAGCGCCGCAGGCAACGGTTACAAACAAAATCGGGAACAGGTCACCGGATTTCTCATTGTGGAAACCAGTGTAAGGCGCCAGGTTCATTGCCGGATGTGCGACAAGCAGTCCAACGACGGCACCGATAATCATACCGGCAAACATAAAGGTTGTCATCAGGTCACGCGGTTCCATCAAAAGCCACATAGGAAGAACGGCTGCGAGGAAAATGTAAGCGAATACCATGTAGGACCAGTTTGCCTTGGTGGTAACGAGCGGGCAGTTCATGCCGATGACGAAAGCAGCTACCGTGCAGACAAGTCCGAGCAAGGTCTGTTTCCAGCCATGGAACTGAGCCTTTTTCTGAATCAGTCCAAATACAACGGCAAAGGCAATGAACAGAAGGGAAATGCTTCCGGCTGCGCCGTTGACAGTTGCGGCGGCGGATAAGCTGGTCACGCCGTCTACCGTCTCATATGCATTGAATGTACCGGCAACCATATCGGCAAATGCGGCGGTTACAATTAAAGTAAAGAGCCAGCAGAACAGAAGGAACAGCTTTTTACCGGTTTTGCCGATGTACTGTTCAATCAGAAGTCCCATCGATTTGCCTTCATTTTTAACGCTGGCGTACAGGGCACCAAAATCAGTAACAGCGCCGAAGAAGATGCCGCCGAGGATGATCCAGAGAAAGACAGGAACCCATCCAAAGACAGCTGCCTGAATAGCACCGGTGACAGGACCGGCACCGGCGATGGATGAAAACTGGTGGGCAAATACAACCCAGCCATCGGTCGGAACATAGTCCTGACCATCTTCTTTTGTGACAGCCGGTGTTTTGGCGTTTGGATCAATGCCCCATTTATGGGCGAGCCATCTGCCGTAGAGCAGATAACCAGCCGCCAGACAACAGGCTGCGATAACTACGATAACTAATGTGTTCATAAAGATACCTCCATTCCCATAGGTCAAATGGTTTTTAGTGTCCCGGCAGTTTGCCGGAGTTTCGGGAGCGGGGAAACAAAAAAGCCTCCGTCCTCCTGAAACTTTTAAAAGTTCAAGAAGACGGAGGCATAAGCATCCGCGGTACCACTTCTTTTACCGGCTGTAAAGCCGATCTCTCAGCCATATCCAACATTCTGAATATGTTCCTCTTTAACGGTAGGAATCCGGACCGGACTACTGGTATCCTGCTTGCGTTTGTCCGATCAGCTCACAGGGGATAATTTCCATCGGCGTTACTGTCTTTCATCGCCCGGCAGCTCTCTGAAAACGTGGAGAATTGGAAATCGTGTCCTGCTCAATGCTTTTTACAAGTACGAATTATAGACTTTTTTAAAGGAAAGTCAATCGAAAAAATAGCCGGAAGTTTGTGACAGAAATTTTACAAATCCGTCATTTTGACAAAAAAATCACAACCAAGAAATTTAACAACTGCTTATCTAGAAGCCTGCGTTACTGTTTACGCATACGTGCCCAGTAACAAGTCGGAAGCATTACTGTGTTAAAACTTCGAAAAAACTGGACACACCCTTATTTTGCTGTATAATAGGTAATTGTCGGTCCTTTTTAGGGCTGGCAATTACTTTTTATTTAAATTGGGAAGAAAAAGGGAGAGTTTGAGGTATGGAAAAAATACGTCCAATGTTGTTTACAACATTGAAGAAGTATTCCGGCGCACAGATGATGTCAGATGTGGTAGCGGGTATCATCGTAGCGATCATCGCGCTGCCGCTTTCGATCGCGCTGGCGCTGGCTTCGGGGGTAGGTCCGGAACAGGGTATCTACACGGCGATTGCAGCCGGATTTGTGATTTCATTTTTAGGGGGCAGCCAGGTACAGATTGCAGGTCCAACGGCGGCATTTGCAACGATCGTGGCAGGTATCGTGGCGAAGAGCGGCGTGGAAGGGCTGGCAATTGCAACGATCATGGCAGGTATCATCCTGGTTATCATGGGATTCTGCCATTTTGGTTCACTGATTAAGTTTATTCCGTTTACAATCACGACCGGCTTTACCTCCGGTATCGCGGTGACGATCGTCATCGGTCAGTTGAAGGATTTCTTTGGCGTAACCTATCCGGCAGGCATGGAGACGATCGAGACGATGCAGAAGCTGAAAGCGTTCGCAGCTGGATTCGGAAGTGTCAACCTGCACGCGATTATCGTCGGCGTGGTGTGTCTGGCGATTCTGATTGTGATGCCGATGATCACGGAAAAAATTCCGGGATCGCTGGTAGCGGTTATTGCAGGTATTTTAATGGTAAAATTCCTGCCGCTGCATGTGAATACGATCGGCGACCTTTACACGGTCAGCAACAAGCTTCCGGCGTTCCGTCTGCCGGTGTTTAGCTACGATGTGATTCGGGGTTCCCTGTCGGATGCGTTTACGATTGCAGTTCTGGCGGCGATTGAGTCTCTGCTTTCCTGCGTAGTAGCGGACGGCATGATCGGCGGAAAACACCGTTCCAACACGGAGCTGGTGGCACAGGGCGCGGGTAATATTATTTCCGCCCTGTTTGGCGGTATTCCGGCGACGGGCGCGATCGCGCGTACCGCAGCCAATGTCAAAAATGGCGGTCGTACCCCGGTTGCAGGCATGGTTCATGCGGTTGTCCTGCTTCTGATTCTGGTAGTTCTGATGCCGTGTGCAAGCTGGATCCCGATGCCGACCATCGCGGCAATCCTGTTTATGGTTGCCTACAATATGTGTCAGTGGAGAACCTTCGTCCGTCTGACCAAGACGGCTCCGAAGAGTGATATTGCGGTTCTGGTGCTGACCTTCTTCTTAACCGTTATCTTCGATCTGGTTGTAGCGATCGAGATCGGTATGCTGTTATCCTGCCTGCTGTTTATGAAGCGGATGAGCGATGAGACGGGCGTCAGAAGCTGGCTCTATGTCGAAGAAGTAGAGGAGCAGAAGCGCAAAGAGCAGGAAGTAAGAAAAGCGAAAAAAGCCGGAAAAGAGCTTTCAGTGGAAGAGGCACAGCTCTTAGCGGCAGCTGCAGAAGATGAAGAAGCAGCCATGAAAGAACAGGCACGTCTGCGGGAGATCCCGAGAGAACTGGCTGTTTATGAGATTACAGGACCACTGTTCTTCGGTGCAGCAGACCGCATCAACCAGATTGAAACCCGCGAGGAGACGAAATGCCTGGTTCTTCGTATGCGTGCTGTTCCGGCAGTTGACAGTACAGCGATGAATTCGATGGTTGCCCTCTATGAGCGTTGCCAGAAGAACGGCGTCACATTGATTTTGTCTCATGTCAACGAGCAGCCGATGCATGTGATGGAGAAGGCAGGATTTGTGGATATGATCGGACGCGATCATTTCTGCCCGAATATCGAGGCAGCACTTGATCATGCAGACGAGGTGCTGAGAAAATAAAGCGGAATGGTGGATTCAGAGCGGCGGGAGAGGACAGAGATGGACATCTATCGGAGAATGGAAGAAGTATTTAGGCGCATTCCGGACGGCTGCGTGACGACCTACGGTCAGGTCGCGCTCCTGTGCGGTGCACCGCGCCATTCCCGTCAGGTGGGATATGCGCTCCGCACCAACCGCCTGGGCGATGTCCCGGCATTCAGGGTGATTAATTCCAAGGGCTTTCTAAGCGGCGCAGCGGCGTTCGACTATCCGGGACAGCAGAAAAAACTGCTGGAACAGGATGGAATACGGGTGGACTCCACCGAGGACGGTGACCGCGTCGATTTAAAACAATATGGATGGAAACCTTCGATGGACGAGGCAGAAGAATTGTATGCGTTGTTTCGGAAGTTGGGGATCTGAGTGGGAATCAAGGAAAATGCATCTGAATGAGATGTTGGTAAGCGAAAGAAGTGAAATGAGATGGATAAGATGGCAGACGATAGGGGCTGCATCTTATCCATTTTTAATAGACATTTCTGACCGTTTATTATTAAATTGCCTCCGCGATCTGCCGTGCCACATAGACACCGCTGGCAGATGCATGGGAAAGGGAATGGGTAATGCCGCTGCCGTCACCGATGACATAGAGTCCATCATGACAGGTCATCAGGTTGTGATCCACTTCCACCTCCATGTTGTAGAATTTTACCTCCACTCCATAGAGAAGAGTGTCATCATTCGCCGTACCCGGTGCCACCTTATCCAGGGCATAAATCATCTCGATAATACCGTCCAGAATCCGTTTTGGGAGAACCAGGCTCAGATCACCGGCAGCCGCATTGAGGGTTGGAACCGTAAAAGATTCATTGATTCGCTGCTGCGTGCTTCTTTTTCCGCGGATCAGGTCTCCAAAACGCTGCACAATCACACCACCGCCCAGCATGTTGCTGAGTTTTGCAATACTCTCTCCATATTCATTGGAATTCTTGAAGGGCTCTGAAAAATGTTTCGCTACCAGAAGGGCAAAGTTCGTGTTATGGGTTTGCTTTGCAGGATCCTCGTAGCTGTGACCATTTACCGTTACGATGCCGTTGGTATTCTCATTTACCACAGCTCCCTTGGGATTCATACAGAAGGTGCGCACGTAATCCTCGTATTTTTCCGTACGATACACGATCTTGCTCTCATAGAGTTCATCTGTAAGATCCGAAAAGATCTCAGCCGGCAGTTCAACCCGGACACCCAGGTCGACACGGTTGGAATTCGTATGGATATCCAGGTCCTTGCATACCTTCTGCATCCACTTACTGCCGCTTCGGCCGGCGGAAATGATACATTTCGTACCCTCAAAGGTTGTATCATCGCTGTAAACCTTGTAACCCTTCTCCGTTTTCTCCACGGTTTCGATGGCACAGTCAAAATAGAAATCCACCTTATTCTTCAGATGATCATAGAGGTGCTCCAGAACAATATAATTAATATCCGTACCCAGATGGCGGACCGAAGCATCCAGAAGATGCAGGCCGTGCTGCATACAGGTTTTCTTGAATTTTGTTCCCGCAGTGGAATACAGCTTCGTGCCCTCCCCGCCAAAACGGAGGTTGATTCCATCCACATATTCCATCAGTTCAATGGCTGTCTTTTTTCCGATATACTCATAGAGAGTGCCGCCGAAATCATTGGTAATGTTGTATTTTCCATCAGAAAATGCACCGGCTCCGCCGAATCCACTCATGATGGAGCAGCATTTGCAGTGAATACAGGACTTGATTTTATCACCATCAATGGGACATTTACGGTGCTCCAGCGGATGTCCTACCTCAAAAACAGCGATCTTTAAATCCGGTTTACGTTCCATCAGCTCATAGGCAGAAAAGATACCGCCGGGACCGGCACCGATAATTAACACATCATACATATTGAAATTCTCCTTGTTTTCCTAAAATTTGATTCCCTCTTTCTGTATTATAGCATAAATTCGAAAAAATAGGCAGCGCGCCATGCGCTGCCCCGAAACAGTATCCCCTATGTCGTCATGGAATCTTCCGTTATTATATCATCACCTCAGAATAAAGATTCTTTTATGGCATTGGTGGTGTTGAACAGCCGGAAAGTAAAACGGTAAAATCAAGGGCTAATTGATAATGGAACTGTGATGAAAACACGGCTCACAAATCTTAAACGGATATCCAACCGGCAGCATCCGTCCGCAGCGCTGGCAGCGGGCGATGTAGCTTTTTTTGCCCTTGGACAAATACTGCATGATCGTGCCTTCAGTGCGGCTGCGTTCCTGTTCGAGCCAGTCCTCGTCGATGATCTTGTCAAAACGGTGGGAGAACTGGTAGTAGAGGTCGAGCTTGCGGTAATACGTTTCGTATTTCTGCAGCCCCAGCTTGGAGCCGGCGCCTTTGTCCGGGTGTTTCAGGCGTTTGTCAGCCGGGTAATCCTTGCAGTAGCGCAGCCATTGCAGGACAACCTGATGATCCTTGATATCGATCGGACAGCTGATCATGCGGTAGAGAATCCGTTTGTCATCGAATCCGTAGATATCGTCTCTGTAGCGTTCTGCCTGCGCATAAAGGCTTAAAATCTCATCGACGCTGACCTTTTCAAACGGAGGCGTCGGCTCAACGGATTTCCAGACTTTGATGATAACGTCCAGCGGCTCGTCCAGATCGAGGAGAATCTGTGGGAAACCGAGGCTGACTTTTTCGATTGGTTCTTCCTCCTGAGTAAGCTGTTCCCGGATATAATCAAGGGATTCCTGCCCCATCGCGTTGACGTAGCCGGTGTCAAAGAGTCCGAAGCGTCCGGCGCGCCCGGCGATCTGCTTGACCTCCGGTACGGTCAGACCGCGCCGGGTGGTACCGTCAAATTTCTGGGTCTGGACAAATACGATACGCCGGACAGGCAGGTTGAGTCCCATGCCGATCGCGTCGGTGGCGACGACCACCTTGGTTTTACCGCTGGTAAAAAGCTGCATCTGTCGGCGGCGGATCTCCGGCGGCAGGCTTCCGTATATAACACTTGCCTTGATACCTTCTTCTTCCAGACGGCCCGCCACATCCAGCACAGATTTTTTGGAAAATACGACGAGTGCATCGCCGGGAAGAACACTTTCCGGGAAGGAAAATGGCGTGTCCTCACAGATGAGCGCAGTTTTGCGCTGATACCGGCAGATGGCAAGGCTGTCGCCGCACAGATGGATCAGGTGTGTGACAGCAGATTCAGCGGCGGGACTCATGCAGACATGGATTTCGTGAGCTTTCAGTCCCAGAATCGCCTTTGTCCAGCAATGCCCGCGGTCTGGATCGGCGGTCAGCTGTGCCTCATCAATCACGGCAATATCGTATTCCTCGGAGAAATCTGCCATTTCGATCGTCGAAGCTGTGATCCGGCTGTCATCGTCGGCGATACACTCCTGACCGGTCAGCATGGTGCTGGGAACGCCGCAGTCGTGCATTTTTTCATATACCTCAAGCGCCAGAAGGCGCAGCGGACCGAGGTAAGTGCCCTTTTTCGCTGTTTTTAAGCGTTCCAGCGCGTGAAATGTTTTGCCGCTGTTGGTCGGTCCGATGTGGAGAATGAAACGGCGGTTCATCGCCATAGTCTCCGGAAATTCCAGCTCTGGGCGGGATGGGACGAGATCCATGATTTTATACTGGATGACGTAGCGCTTATAGATCTGGTAAAGCTCCAGAAGTGTCTGCGTGCAGAGCTGACCATCCAATTCTGTTTCCAGATAATTCAGAAAATCCACGGAAATATCATCGCGCTGGGCGGGCAGAAACATTGCCTCATCCAGGCGGATGAGCTGTGGCAGCAGGCTGGTTTCAATGAGCTTTGTGACAGCATCGTTGTGCGAACGGTACGCAAAATAAGCCAGATTTTTGATCTGGCGATGCCATTCCTCCAGCGAGAGGCTGGTGACCTGTGTCGGTTTGGTGCGTTTCAGTGTTTTAAACAGCCGGTTGGTCTGCTCGCTCAGATCGCGGGGGCGGGAACTGGTCTTTCTTTTTTTCTTGCTTGCCGCCTGATACTGGCGGATATATGTCTGAAGAAGCTGGTTTGGCTCGATCATTTGAAAGTCTCCTCTTTATGTAAATATCCTGTCCGATAAATCTTCTGGTTTAAAGCTTCATTTGATATAGGAATGTTTCTATTATCGCAGAAGTTGCATGGATGTGCAAGAACGGGAAATCAGATTGCAGAAAAATATAAAAATATTTGATATAATAAGAACACTTAGTTAAAACAGAAAGGTCAACATCTATATGGCATCAAACTATAAAACGGGCGCCAGCCTGAATTTAACTCCCTTCGAAATGCAGCTTCTAAGCCGCAGCCCCCTGTTTCGAGGCGCGGGCGAATCTGGAATCGGGGAGATGCTGTCCTGTCTGGGGGCGGAGGAACGCAGTTATGAAAAAGAAGAAATGATTTATCGCGCGGGGAATACGGTCACATCTCTGGGTGTGGTGATGCACGGAAGTGTGATGATTGTCAACGATGATCTGTGGGGCAACCGCAGCATTCTAGACCGGGTAGAACCGGGACAGATTTTTGCGGAGACATATGCGTGCGTGCCGGGGGAAAAACTGCTGGTCGATGTGTTTGCAGCGGAGGTGACGGAAGTGCTGTTTTTAAATGTTGGAAAAATGCTGTCGCAGTGTCCCAATTCTTGCGGACATCACACGCAGCTTATCCGCAACCTGCTTGCAATCTCGGCGCAGAAAAACTTGCAGCTGTCCCGCCGGATCTTCAATACATCGTCGAAATCCATCCGGGGACGGCTTCTGTCGTACCTCTCCGATCAGGCGGTAAAAAATGAGAGCGAGAGATTTGATATCCCATTCAACCGCCAGCAGCTCGCCGACTATCTGGGTGTGGACCGGTCGGCGCTGTCGGCAGAGTTGGGGAAAATGCAGCGGGAAGGGCTTCTGGAATTTAGAAAAAATCACTTTCATTTATATGAAGAGGTTAGAAGCTTGTAGATTACAAACAAAAACACCCTGTCAGGAGCATTAAAATCCGACCGACAGGGTATTTTTAGTGAAAATCCCTATGGGTGTAACAAGACCGGCTGTCCATTCCCTATACTTTCCTGCACCGGCTGTTTCAGCATATCCAGAAATGCCTGTGCCGCCGGCGTCAGCGGGCGCATCGGGTTTTGCAGGACGAGGATCTGGCGCTTCGGGATAGGGATATTTAGGTGAAGCTGGAACACGCGGTAGTTGAGCAGGTAGTTCCGGGCAAATTCCGAGGGAACAAAGCCGATTCCCAGATTGTGGGAGACGGTCGGGGCGATCAGGTCGTTGGAAGAAACTTCGATGCTCGGGCGCAGATCCAGCCCCTGTTCCTCAAAGAGATTGTCCCAAAAAAGCCGCGTCGTTGTGCCGGACTCCATGCTGACAAGTGGGTGCATACAGAGCTCTTCGAGGGAGAGTGTGCGGTTCTGCAGCTCGGAAAAACGGTTTCCGGCGATGACGATGTCCTGGAATTCGGCAACCGGCATCACGTGAACCAGATCCAGCTCCTTCATGATCTCGTGGATCGGAGAAATGATGACGGCAAAGTCATTTTCCCCGGCCTTTAAGGAAGAAGCGGTGATCGGCGCAGAGTTGGAATGAATCTGCACGGTCACATTCGGAAAACGCTGCTGGAATTGTTCAATATAAGGAAGCAGAAAGAAGCGCATTGTCAGCTCGCTCGCCCCGATCGAAACCTTGCCGCTCTGACTGTTCATGTATTCTTTTAAAATCTCTTCCGCTCGTCCCATCTGCTGGCAGGGACGGTTGATCTGGCGGAACAGGATCCGCCCTTCATCGGTCAGGGTCACACCTTTTTGGGAGCGGTTGAAAAGTTTGCACTGAAGCATATCTTCTAAATTATGAATGTATTTTGTTACGGTTGGCTGGGTGAGGCAGAGATTCAAAGCCGCCTGGGTAATATTCTGGCATCGAGCCACCTCATAGAAAACCTTGTAGTAGTCGAAACTGATGTCCATGTATGTAGTTGAAATCCTTTCTGTATGTCGGACTGTTTCTGCCTGATTGAAACAGTGTTTATCTGATTTTATATCTGTACGTGTATTTACCAAATATAGTCACACTTTATCGTATTTTTCCAGAAATGTCCAGCCACAATAACGATTACCAATAACTATCACCATTCATTTTATCTATGGATATAGGAAAAAAATATAATTTTACCATTTGTATTTTCGGGAGTAAGATCTGGAACAGACGGGAAGAATGTGGAGACACAGGAGAAAACGTTACTGGGCACGTATGCGTGAACAGTAACTAGAACACGTGGCGGCATCGGGAAATGAAAAAAAATAGCCGGGGCAGCCGCGGGAGAACAACCCGGAGAGAGGAAGTGACAGTATGGGAGATCTGGGTGCGACCCTGATCAAGGAATTAAACTGTGAGACAGCCTTTACAATTGGCGGGATCGGCATATCGGAATCCGTTGTGGTTACATGGATCATGATGGCAGTGGTGCTCGTGGTTTCACTGATTGTGACGCACGGTCTGAAAGTTGAACATCCCGGACGCGGACAGCTCCTTCTGGAGAACGCTGTTACGTGGCTGCAGGGCATTGGCGAGGGAATCCTCGGAGAGGAAGGAAAAGGCTATGCGCCGTATCTGACATCCGTGCTGATGTACCTGGGCGTGGCGAACCTGCTTGGTATACTGGGGTTCAAGCCGCCAACCAAGGATTTGAACGTCACGGCAGCACTGGCGCTGATGAGTATTGTGCTGATTGAGACAGCAGGGATTCGGGTCAAAGGTTTAAAAGGATGGTTAAAGAGCTTTACAGAGCCGATCGCCATCGTGACACCGATCAATATCATGGAGGTATTTATCAAACCGTTGTCGCTGTGTATGCGACTGTTCGGAAACGTGCTGGGCGCGTTCGTCATCATGAAATTGATTGAATACATCCTTCCGGTAGGGCTTCCGGTATTGTTCAGCGCTTACTTTGATATCTTTGACGGTCTGATTCAGGCGTATGTATTTGTCTTTCTGACAGGGCTTTTTATCAAGGAATCAATCGAGTAATAGAAGAGAAATAGAAAATTACAAAAAGGAGACTTTATTATGGGTACAATCATTGCAATCGGAGCAGGTCTGGCAGTTCTTGCAGGCGCAGGAGCCGGAATTGGTATCGGAATCGCCACATCTAAGGCGACTGAGGCAGTCGCAAGACAGCCGGAGGCAGAGGGAAAAATCACAAAGATTCTATTGTTAGGTGCGGCACTTGCCGAGGCAACTGCTATTTATGGTTTCGTTATTGCCCTTTTGATTATTATTCTTTTAAGCTGATACGATAGAAAACGAAAGGTGGGGCAAGGCTATGTTACGGTTGGACATCAACCTGATTTTTACGATCATCAACCTTTTAATCTGGTATGCAATTATCCGTATTTTCCTCTTTAAGCCGATCAACAAAGTGATCTATAAACGGAATGCAGCCATTCAGGAAAAGTATGATGAGGCAAAAAAGATGCAGGAAGAAGCGCAGGCGGAGAAAGAGAAATACGCAGCCTGCCAGGATGAAATAGAAGTAGAGAAAAACAAGGTGCTGGATGCGGCGCGTGCGAGTGCACGTGAGGAAGGACGCCAGTTGATTGAAAACGCCCAGAAAGAGGCAGATAAAGTCATCCGTAAGGCGGGCGAGGATGCACGCCGGGAGAAGGATAAGATGCTCGAACAGGCGAAGCATGAAATTTTGTCGCTGGTTCTGGACGCGGCGGCTGGTTCGATGAACAAGAAGTCGGATGACAGCGCTCTTTATGATGAGTTTTTGAAGAAAGCGGGTACGACGGAGAATGAAGAAACTTGATGTCTATTTACAAGAAATAAAGAGGCAGAAGATTTCTGTCGATGATCTGCAGCATGCGGCTGAGATACTGGCTGCGACACCGCAGCTTCCGGCAGAGCTTGAAAATCCGGATTTGACCCGTGAGAAGCGGGAAGATCTGGTTCGTAGCCTGTTTCCGCTGGCAGTCCGGGGAATCATCGAGGTGCTGGCACAGGATCAGACAATGAAAATGATGCCGGATCTGATTAAGGAAGCGGAGGCGTTTGAAAAGCCGGATAAATATCTGCGCTGTGTGCTGGAATATGTCAAAGAGCCGGATGAAAAACAGGCAGCCGGAATCCGGAAATTTCTCTCGGAGAAATATCCGGGACGGGAACTCCGGATTGTGAAGGAAGAAAAGCCGGAGCTTGGAAGCGGTTTTATCCTCCGGGTCGGAAGTGAGGAATATGACTGGAGCACGGAGGGAAGAAAACGGGCGCTGGCAGATAAATTAAAGAATCTGGCAAAAGAGCCGGATTCGGGTGATTTCCTTACACAGAAGGGAATCATCGGGATTCTGAAAGGAAATCTGGATGGAATCGACATTTCGGTCCGTGAGATCGGTACGGTCAGCCGGGTGGGCGACGGCATCGCCTATGTGGATGGAATCGACCATGCGATGTACGGTGAGATTGTGGCGTTTGACGGCGATGTGAGAGGCATGGTACAGGATATCCGGTCGAAGGAGATCGGCTGCATCCTCTTTGGGCATGCGAACACAATCGGAGAAGGAAGCCGCGCGATGCGGACCGGCAAGATGGCAGGTATCCCGGTTGGCGAGGGATTCTTAGGGCGTGTTGTAGATGCGCTGGGCAATCCGATTGACAATAAAGGGGAGATTGAGGCAGCCGGATACCGTCCGGTGGAGTCACCGGCGCCGGGTATTATCGAGCGTCAGTCAGTTGATACCCCGATGGAGACCGGTATCCTCTCGATCGATTCGATGTTCCCGATCGGACGCGGACAGCGTGAGCTGATCATTGGCGACCGCCAGACCGGTAAGACCTCGATCGCGGTGGATACGATGCTGAACCAAAAGGGAAAAGACGTGATTTGCATCTATGTGGCGATCGGTCAGAAGGCTTCAACGGTATCGAGACTGGTTCATACACTGGAAAAACACGGGGCGATGGAGTACAGCATCGTGCTGGCAGCGACGGCGAGTGATCCGGCGTCCTTACAGTATATCGCGCCGTATGCAGGAACGGCGCTGGCAGAATATTTCATGCATCAGGGAAAAGATGTTCTGATTGTCTATGACGATTTATCGAAACACGCGGTTGCGTACCGTGCACTGTCTCTTCTGATGGAACGTTCCCCGGGACGTGAGGCATATCCGGGCGATGTATTCTATCTGCATTCCCGTCTGCTGGAGCGCTCGGCGCGGCTTTCGGATGAGCTGGGCGGTGGTTCAATCACAGCGCTGCCGATTGTCGAGACACAGGCGGGCGATGTGTCGGCGTATATCCCGACCAACGTTATTTCCATCACAGATGGACAGATTTTCCTGGAAAGTTCGCTGTTCTTCGAGGGCATGCGCCCGGCGGTCAATGTAGGGCTTTCGGTATCGCGTGTCGGCGGCGCAGCGCAGACCAAGGCGATGAAGAAGGCAGCCGGAAGCGTACGTATCGACCTGGCACAGTACCGCGAGATGGAAGTATTTACACAGTTTAGCTCCGATCTGGATCCGGCGACTAAGGCACAGCTTACCTACGGCAGCGGTCTGATGGAACTGTTAAAACAGCCGCTTGAGCATCCGCTCTCGATGGAAGAACAGGTTGTGATTCTGTATGCGGCGACGAGCCATCTGCTGGTAGATATTCCGAAGGAAAAGCTGAAGACATTCCAGGGCGGTCTTTACGAATATATGAGAAGCTCCTACCCGCAGGTGGGCGATGCACTCCGCACGACGAAGACACTCAGCGAGGATATCCAGCGCGAGATTGCGAAGGCGGTGGGCGAGTACAAGGCAAAATTCCTGAAAGCACAGGGAAATGCGCTGGAGGCAGCCACAGCGGATGCAAAACTGGATAAGCAGTAAGGCGGTGATGGAAGATGGCAGGACTCAGAGAGATCCAGAACCGGATCCGGAGTATTCAGGATACGCGCAAGATCACGAACGCGATGTACCTGATATCTTCGACGAAATTAAAGAAGGCCAGAAAAGAACTGGCAGAGACGGAGCCGTATTTCTATGCATTGCAAAATGTCATCCGGCGTATCCAGAGGCATCTGCCGAACATGGAAAGTCCCTATTTTGAAAAAGAAGGGCACCAGTCGAAGAAAACGGGGCTGCTGGTTATTTCCGGCGATAAAGGGCTGGCGGGTGCTTATAACCATAACATCATGAAGATGGCGGATACATTTTTAAAGGATCCTTCCCGCGAGGTACATCTGTTTGTCATCGGTGAGACGGGGCGGCAGTTTTTTGCCTCCCAGCACATCCCGATTGAAGAAAATTTCCAGTATACGGCGCAGGATCCGACGTTTAACCGGGCAAGGTGGATTGCTGGAATACTTCTGGAACGATATTTGTCGGGTGATTTGGATGAGATCCATGTCCTGTATACAAGAATGGAAAATGTGATGCAGAGTGTGGCGAAGGATAAAAGGGTGCTTCCGATTACCAAGCCGGATATGCACGGAATGGCGATTCCGGTCGATGTGCGGCTGGAGGAGTTTTCCCTCCGGCCAACGCCGGAGGAAGCGATGAATGCGATCGTTCCGAACTATGTAGCCGGATTTATCTACGGCGCGCTGGTTGAGTCGTTCTGCAGCGAGCAGAATGCCCGTATGATGGCGATGGATGCGGCGACGGATAATGCGGATGCACTTTTAAAAGATTTGAATACGATGTACAACCGGGCGCGGCAGGCGGCGATCACACAGGAGATCACCGAAGTATGCGGCGGCGCGGCTGCACAGAGACGAGAACGAGAAGAGGAGATGAGAGTGTGATGGGAGAACAGGCGGCAGAGACAAAAAAGACTGAAACCAGCCTGCCGGAAGGCAAGATTGTCCAGGTTTCCGGTCCGGTTGTCGATGTGAAATTTGAGAGCGGTCCCCTTCCGGAGATCCGGGACGCGCTCACAGTAGAAAATCAGGGAAAGACGTGTGTGATGGAAGCTGCCAAGCACATGGGAAATAATATCGTCCGCTGCATCATGCTGTCGGCAAGCGAGGGCTTGAGACGTGACATGAAGGTAACACCGACGGGAGAAGGCATTTCCGTTCCGGTTGGCGAAAAGACGCTTGGACGTTTGTTTAATGTTTTAGGTGAGACGGTAGATGGAGGAGAAAAGCTGGATGGTGAGGAGCACTGGTGTATTCACCGGGATCCGCCGCCATTTGAGGATCAGAGCCCGGTCGCGGAGATTCTGGAGACGGGCATCAAGGTTATTGATCTTCTGGCGCCGTATTCCAAGGGCGGAAAAGTCGGTCTGTTTGGCGGCGCGGGCGTCGGAAAAACAGTCCTGATTCAGGAGCTGATCCGGAATATTGCGATGGAGCAGGGCGGTTATTCTATCTTTACGGGTGTCGGTGAGCGTTCCCGTGAGGGCAATGACCTCTGGAGTGAGATGAAGGCATCCGGTGTTCTGGAAAAGACAGCGCTCGTGTTTGGACAGATGAACGAGCCGCCGGGAGCCCGTATGAGAGTTGCAGAGACCGGGCTTACGATGGCAGAATATTTCCGTGACAAAATGCACCGGAATGTGTTACTATTTATCGATAATATTTTCCGTTATGTACAGGCAGGTTCGGAGGTTTCAGCGCTGCTTGGGCGTATGCCGTCGGCGGTTGGTTATCAGCCAACGTTAGCGAATGAGATGGGCGAGCTGCAGGAGCGGATTGCCTCGACGAAAGATGGTTCGGTCACTTCAATCCAGGCAGTCTATGTACCGGCGGATGATTTAACCGATCCGGCACCGGCGACTACCTTTACCCATCTGGATGCGACTACGGTTCTTTCCAGAAAGATCGTAGAACAGGGTATCTACCCGGCGGTCGATCCGCTGGAATCCTCGTCCCGTATTCTGGAACCGGATGTGGTCGGAGAAGAACACTATGAGACGGCCAGACGGGTGCAGGAGATTTTGCAGAAATACAAGGAATTGCAGGATATCATTGCAATTCTGGGTATGGACGAGTTGTCTGAGGAAGATAAGCTGACCGTCGGCCGCGCAAGAAAGATACAGCGTTTCTTATCCCAGCCGTTCCACGTGGCGGAGAACTTTACCGGTGTACCGGGCAAGTATGTGCCGTTAAAGGATACCGTCAGGGGCTTTAAGGCAATTCTGGATGGTGAGATGGATGCGTACCCGGAGGCAGCATTCTTCAATGTCGGAACGATCGAGGATGTAGTGGCAAAGGCGAAGGCGTTAGAGAAACAGGAGGCGTAGGAACGGATGGCAGATTTTCATGTAAAAATCATATCCAGCAACCGGACATTCTATGAGGGAGTCTGCCACTGTCTGATCCTTCCGGCGGTGGACGGTGAGATGGCTGTCATGGCGCACCATGAGAGCGAGATCGTGGCAGTCAAAGCGGGAGAAATGCGTTTCCAGGCGACAGAGGACGGTCCGTGGGAGGCGGCAGTCGTCGGGCAGGGCTTCTGTGAGATCGCCAACAACCGTGTTATGTTGCTGGCAGATACGATCGAGAAACCGGAGGAGATCGACCGGATCCGGGCGCAGGAGGCATTAGAGCGTGCGAAAGAGCGGCTGCGCCAGAAACAGAGCATTTCCGAGTATTACAGCACCCGCGCGGCGATGGCGAGAGCGCTGGTTCGTCTGAAAGAGACGGAAAAATTTGTGGACTAGGTGCGTTAGAGGCGGATTTGAGCCTGATGTAATTCTGTGGCAGATGCGGTTCAGAAAGAAATGACAGAAAATCAGTAAGAATGGAGAACAGGGCATGACATTACTTCAGTTGAAATACGTGGTGGAGGTGGCGGCAGCCGGAACCATCAGCGGGGCGGCAAAAAAACTTTATATTGCACAGCCGAGCCTCACGGCGGCGATCAAGGAACTGGAGCATGAGATTGGATTTTCCCTGTTTACCCGCACGAACAAGGGCGTAGTGATTTCCCCGGACGGGGAAGAATTTCTGGGGTATGCGAGACAGGTGATCGAGCAGGCAAACCTGATCGAGGAGCGCTATTTTGGCGCTGTGCCGCAGAAACGCCAGTTCTGTGTCTCCACCCAGCACTATTCCTTTGCCGTTGAGGCGTTTGTCGATCTGATCCGCGAGTACGGCGGAGAAGAGTACGATTTCCGTATCCGCGAGACGCAGACGTATGAGCTGATTGAGGATGTGGCGAAGCTCCGGAGCGAGGTTGGCGTGCTGTATCTGAATCGTTTTAACGAGACGGTGATCCGCAAGACGCTGCGGGAACACGACCTCAAATTTACGCGGCTTTTTATGGCAAAACCGCATGTATTTATCGGTGCGTCCAATCCGCTTGCAAGCCGCAGTTCCATTACCCTGTCGGATTTGGAACCTTATCCGCGTCTGTCCTATGAGCAGGGCGAGCACAATTCCTTTTATTTCTCCGAGGAGATCCTCAGCACGCTGGACAGCCGCAAGGACATCCTGGTGTCCGACCGCGCGACCCTGTTTAATCTTCTGATCGGGCTGAATGGGTATACGATCTGCAGCGGTGTCATCAATGAGGAACTGAACGGACCGAATATTGTAGCGATTCCGCTTGATGTGGACGATTATATGGAGATCGGTTACATTACCCACAATCGCGTGACACCGGGACGGTTTGCGGGACTGTATATTGAGGCGTTGAAGCGGAGAGTGGGAGTGCCGGTTCCCAAAGTGTCTGCCCGTGAACCAATAACCAGAATTCCTGTTTCCGACAGGTGATTTTTTGGTTTGACTTTTTTTTAAAACAGGAAATATAATAATACCGAAACGAGTAGCAAACGAGCGTAAATCCAGTTTTTGCTACTCTTTTTTTATTATTCCATAAAGAATGTGCCAAGGTGTATTTTTTATTAAATTTCATAAAAATGCCATTAAAAAGTGTGTTGCAAAATAAATGCTTTTGAAATAAAGTCTTCCGGAACGGGAAAACATGAGTCAATCCGAGAGTTTTACAGAAAATATTCAAGGAATGTGCATAACCTATATTTGCTGTCACAGAAAGATGTGGGGAAAGAGGAAAATTTATTGTTGAAACCGTTTTATTTGATGCCATTTTTAACGTGACAAATCGAAATCTTTTGCCGAAGATAGATTTGTATGGAAATAGGAACGAAATCGGAAAGAGGATGATAGAATGCGGCAGAATAGAGAAATGATTTCATGTCAGCGTCCATAATCGGCACTTCCTTTTTGTAAGAAATGTGGTATACTCGATAGAACATGAAAACCATATTAAAAAAGGTGAAAAGCAGAATGAATCATATTTCAATTACAACCCTGGAAGCGCCGGAGCTGGATATCTACGCCCGGCTGAGCGAGGGGCAGTTATTTCATTATAATGAACCAAAGGAAGGTCTTTTCATTGCGGAAAGCCCGAAGGTCATCGGGCGGGCGCTCGACGCGGGATATGAGCCAGTTTCTTTTCTGATGGAAGAACGCCATATCGAGACAGAAGGGCGGGAGATTCTGGAACGCCCGGTGTGTGCGGGAGTGCCTGTGTTTACGGCACCATTTGATGTGCTGACGCGCCTGACCGGCTTTAAACTGACGCGCGGGATGCTGTGTGCGGTGAAACGGAAGAAAATGCCGGGGATCGAGGAAATCTGTGCAGGTGCCAGACGGATCGCGATTCTTGAGAATGTAGAAAATCCTACGAATGTGGGGGCGATTTTCCGGTCAGCGGCGGCGCTCTTTATGGATGCGGTGCTTCTGACACCGGGATGCAGTGACCCGCTGTACCGCCGTGCAAGCCGTGTCAGTATGGGAACAGTGTTTCAGGTGCCGTGGACGTACATTCCGAAGGGCGACTGGGCGGAGAACAGTATGGAAACGCTTAAGAAGCTGGGATTTCGCACGGCGGCGATGGCGCTCAGTGACCGTTCCGTGAGTATCGCGGATCCGGCGCTTTCGCAGGAAGAAAAATTAGCGATCATTCTCGGAACCGAGGGTGACGGGTTGGCGGCATCGACGATCGCGGCGTGCGATTACACCGTGAAAATCCCGATGTCACACGGCGTGGATTCGCTCAACGTGGCAGCAGCGAGTGCAGTGGCGTTCTGGCAGCTGGGCATGGGAAACAGGAAATAAAGTTCTGGCTGTGTGAGAAAAAATGGTTACTGTTCACGCATACGTGCCCAGTAATGGAATTTGCCGTGGCTTCGCATTTAAATACGGCAAATTCCTGCTGCCACCACGTTTTCTTACGGCACTTTCGGTTCCAAAAGTGCCTACCCGTGAACAGTTACAAAAAATGTACATTGTTTAAATGTGTTTCAAATGCCAGAAATGAGTGCGGAAATGGATGGAAAGAATCGTTTGGAGGAAGGAGAACATAGAATGAAGTGTCCAAAATGCGGACAGGAAGCAGTTGGAAATTTTTGCAGTAACTGCGGAACTCCGCTTGTAAATGATACAGTACGCCGAGAACAGGAAACGGTGGGAAGAAAGCAGGAAAATAGCTATGACGACGGTGATTCAGAACAGCGGAATCCAGCTCGGATGGAATCGGATGAGAAAAAGGCGGAATCCGGCTCTGGATCGAAACGAAACAGTCAGGAAAAGCGGAGCAGCCAGAGTCAGGACGCACAGAAGCGTGAGGAAGAGCGCCGCGATAATGAACGCTGCCAATCCCAGGCACAGGAGGATGCCCGCCGTGACCGTGAAGCGGCATCGCGCAGACGACAGGACGCGAGACGTTCTTCTTCCAGCGCGAAAGAGGATAAGCGGGATGCAAAACAGCAGAAGCAGATGGAAAAACGCCTTCATGCTCTGGAGTCGGAGCGGGAGCGCTCAGAGCGTCAGAAAAACCGGATGGAGCGCAGCCACCAGCGGGAACTGGAACGCCAGTCCCGGGAGGCAGAGCGCACCAGACGGGCGGCGGAGCGCAGTGAGGCGCATACGCAGAGTGACTCAAATGACGGTCCGTCCGTGCTGGATGTGACGGCAGCCGGAGTAACCGGCGTGGTTGTGCTGATGGCGCGCGTGATGCAGGCAGCCAGCTTTCTTCTGATGGCGGGAATCACCTGGGCGAATGCGAAGGCATTTCGGTATGGCGGCGACGATCTGGGCTATATCGGAACTATGATTACCGAGGAAAATTATGGTTTGGGGCTGTATGTAGGGATTGGCGTATTTCTGGTACTGATGGGCGCGATCTGGTGCCTGTGGATTCTGTCAGGCAAGCACGCGGGTGGTAAAGTACGGCTGCAAAAATACGATACGGGGCGCGGATTTATCCCGTTTATAATCATCCTTGTTCTTGTATTAGTAGCCGGTCCGGCAGCGTACCTGATGCCGAAGAATGCGGGCAGCTTACAGCCGATTGTGGACGGCGGCTATGCGGCGCTGGAGGCGATCAATGCGAACCACGGATTTCTGCTGTTCTGCAGCATCGGAGGCGCGATCCTTTCGTTTATCCGGAAAATGCTGCTGGTATAATTTTATAATTCATCTAATTGCCCGAACTGATAGCCCATTTCCTCCCATTTTGCCAGAAGTTCATCGAGAATCTGAGCGTTGGTCTGAGAAGTGCTGTGCAGAAGGACGATCGCGCCGGGGTGGATGCGCGTCAGAAGCTTGGAAAATGCTTCTTCTTTGGATGGCTGCTGATCCTGCATCCAGTCCACATAGGCGAGACTCCAGAAAAAAGTCTTGTAGCCGAGCTCCTTTGCCATCTGCAGGTTCGATTCACTGTATTTGCCCTGCGGCGGACGGTAATATTTTTTCATTGTCTGCCCGGTGACGGACTGGTAGAGTGTTTCCAGGGCAGTCAGCTCCTTTTCAAATGCTGCTTTGTCGGAAATGCGGGACATATCGGGATGGTGATACGTGTGGTTGGCGACGGTGTGACCCTCTGCGATCATCTGTTTTACCAGTTCAGGACTGGTTTCGAGATAGTTGCCGACGACGAAAAAGGTTGCCGGGACATGGTGTTTTTTCAGTGCTTCCAGAATGGCAGGTGTGCAGCCGTTTTCATATCCGGCGTCGAAGGTCAGATAGATGACGGGCTTGGAGGTATCGCCTACATAGAAAGCGTCAAAATTTTTTAAAGTGTCGGCGGAGGCATTGCCGACCGGTGTCTGCCCTGGACTGGGAAATCCAAGTCCCCAGTTTCCATCTGCGGAAACCGGAATCGAACCGGAATCAAAGGCAGGCGGGAGCGAGCCACAGGCGATAGCAGGCGCTGAAACCGTGTGCCCGGATGGACGGCGCAGGAAATGCGCGGCAGTCTGCCCGGCGAAGAAAGAGATGGCAAACAGGGCGGGAACCAGCAGCGGGGAAATGATGTGCCGGAAACGTGATGGAACAAAATGCATGGGAAAATGAATGAACATGATGTGACCTGAAAGATATATTTTCATAAGTATATGAAAGAAGGGGGAACATCATGTTTTTATTATAATTTGGTGTTCGTGAAATGCACCGAATCGGAAAAACCAAGCGGTACCATATAACAAATTTTATGTGCTGACATAACAAATTAATGCTTGTCATGCCCTTTGTACCTATGTTATTATTATAACGATGCTTAGATGAGATGCTCCGAACCCTTGAACAAGGGGAGCTGGATGAAAAGCAGATTATGAAATTATGATGAAATAAATAAGAGAAACAAGGAGGATGTTGAAGGATGAAGCCTTATAGCGAGATGACGAAAGAAGAACTTCTGGAGCTTAAGCGTGATCTGAGCGATCAGTACCGGGAGTTTCAGGGCAAGAATCTGACGCTGGATATGTCACGCGGTAAGCCAAGTGCAGAGCAGCTTGATTTATCGATGGGAATGATGGACGTACTGAGCAGCGACAGTGATCTGACCTGCGAAGATGGGACAGACTGCCGCAATTACGGCGGCCTGGACGGTATCAGCGAGGCGAAGGAGCTGTTAGCGGATATGATCGAGGTTCCGGCTGACAATATCATTATCTATGGAAACTCCAGCCTGAACGTAATGTACGACACCATCTCCCGTTCTATGACTCATGGCGTTATGGGAAATACCCCGTGGTGCAAGCTTGACAAGGTTAAATTCCTGTGCCCGGTACCGGGATATGACAGACATTTCTCCATTACTGAATATTTTGGTATCGAGATGATCAACATTCCGATGACCGCAGATGGTCCAGATATGGATCTGGTGGAGAAGTATGTGACCACCGACCCGACCGTAAAGGGAATCTGGTGTGTTCCAAAATACTCCAACCCGACCGGTAATTCCTATTCCGATCAGACTGTCCGCCGTCTGGCACGCATGCATCCGGCAGCTCCGGATTTCCGTATTTACTGGGACAATGCTTATGGCATCCACCATTTATACGATGATGAGCAGGATCATGTGCTGGAGATTCTGGCAGAATGTAAGAAAGCTGGCAACCCGGATATGGTTTACAAATTCTCTTCAACCTCCAAGATTACGTTCCCGGGTTCCGGCATTGCGGCAATCGCAACCTCCCACAATAACCTGGATGATATCAAGAAGCAGTTAAAGATTCAGACTATCGGTCATGATAAAGTGAATCAGCTCCGCCACGTGCGTTTCTTCAAGGATATCCACGGCATGGTAGAGCACATGAGAAAGCATGCCAACATCCTGCGCCCGAAATTCGAGGCAGTTGAGAACATTCTCGACCGTGAGCTGGGCGGACTGGAGATCGGTACCTGGACAAAACCGCACGGCGGCTACTTCATTTCCTTTGATTCACTGAATGGCTGTGCGAAGGATATCGTTGCGAAGTGCAAGAAAGCAGGCGTTGTCATGACCGGAGCCGGTGCAACTTATCCATATGGCAAGGATCCGGAGGATCGCAACATCCGTATTGCTCCATCTTATCCGCCGCTGCAGGATCTGATCACTGCAACCGAGCTGTTTGCACTCTGCGTCAAGCTGGTCAGTGTCAACAAGTTGTTAGAGGAAATGTAATATTAAACCAAGAAGTACAGGAATTGTATGGGTATGTCGAAGGACCGCTGCCCATACAATTCTTTTTTCGGAGAAAAAGTGATGATAAAGGAAAAGTTATCCCTGATCTGGGGGAAGTTTGTAAACAGGGAGACGATATCGTATCTGATATTCGGCGTTCTGACGACGCTGGTGGACTGGATTTCCTATGCGGTTTTTCGCCACAACGGCATGAACTACCGTATGGCGACGATCTGCTGTCAGGCGGCGGCGATCCTGTTTGCATATGTGACAAACAAGATCTGGGTATTCCGAAGCTACAATTTCCACCCTGTATATCTTCTTAAGGAAATGGCTTCGTTTTTCTCCTGCCGTATTCTCACATCGGTGTTCACGTATGTGGCGATGATCGTGATGGTAGACGGCATGGGAATCAAACAGGATATGATCTGTAAGATTGTGGTATCAGCGATCTCGCTGGTGCTGAATTATATTTGCAGTAAATTATTTATTTTCAAAAAGAAAGAATCCTCGAAATAGGGCTGTGTGGGGAAATGACAGCGGAAATGGATGCTGAAGACAGACCGGAAAAGCCGGAAAGAGTAGAGAAAACGCTGCCTGAACAGGATTCTGGATGGAGGGAAGATGGAGCAAAGAGAACGAGACGAAAGTTCCAGTAAACTGGAAGAAGCACTCAGGGAGCTTACGGGAGCGGAAACAACGGGGAAAATAGAGGAGTATGAGAACGAGCGGGAAGGTGCGGACGTGGATTCGGAGACCGCTTGTACAGATATGAGACGTGCTGAACGAATGCCTGCCTGGAGACAGGAAGAAGATGCCAGAAAATCTAAACTTTCAGAGTCCAGAGCAGATGTCGTTAATGAGTTGAATGATGATGACTGGGAGCAGGAAGAATTAGATGAATTAGATGAGTGGGATGAACCAGAGAAATCACCCCGTGGAATGGGCCGCCTGGCTGCGGTTTTCCGTCCGTCGGATGATCTCCTGGCGGCATTTTTCCTGCCGGTGGTGATTTTGATCCTGATTTTTGCATACCGCGGTATTTTCCCTTTTGGGCAGGAAAGCTTCCTGCGGACGGATATGTACCACCAGTATGCGCCATTTTTCTCGGAATTCCGGCATAAGCTTTTAAGTGGCGAGAGCCTGCTTTACAGCTGGGATGTCGGCATGGGCGTAAACTTTGCCGCGCTCTATGCGTACTATCTGGCGAGCCCGTTCAACTGGCTGCTGCTGTTATGCCCGTCGTCCCTGATTATCGAATTTATGACCTACATGATCGTGTTCAAGAGCGGTCTGGCGGGTCTTTCGATGGCGTGGTATCTGAAAAAGCACACGGGTTCGCAGAAGTTTGGAGCGTGCTATTTCGGCGTATTCTATGCGCTGTCCGGCTATATGGCGGCGTACAGCTGGAATATCATGTGGCTGGACTGCATCGTGCTGCTGCCGCTGATCCTGCACGGTCTGGAGCGGCTGGTGCGCGAAAAGAAAGGGCTTTTTTACTGCCTGATGCTGGGACTTTCAATCTTGTCCAATTACTATATATCAATTATGATATGCCTTTTCATGATGATTTACTATGTGGCGCTCCTGTTTCTGGAGAAACGGCCGGGATGGAAAGATTGTCTGCACAGCTTTTTCCTGTTTGGCATGTATTCGCTTTTGGCGGGCGCGCTGGCGGCTGCGGTGCTTCTGCCGGAGATCGCAGCGCTGCAGAGTACGGCGTCGGGCGATTTTAATTTTCCGACCACACTGGAAATCTACTTCCCGATCTTTGATATGATCGCGCGGCACATCGGAAATGTACAGGTGGAGACGGGACTCGACCATTGGCCGAACCTCTACTGCGGCGTGGCAGTTTACATTTTCATGGGGGTGTATTTTCTGAACCGCCGGATTGCGATCCGGGAAAAGGTTGTGTACGGTGTGCTGTTGCTCTTTTTCTATGCCAGCTTTTCGTTCAATGTGCTGAATTTTATCTGGCATGGCTTCCATTACCCGAACAGCCTGCCGTGCCGCCAGTCATTTATCTATATCGCGCTGGTGCTGACGATGTGTTTCCGGGCGTATCTATATCTGGATGAAATATCCAAACGGCAGTTTGCCGGGGTGACATCCGCCGCGATTGGCTACGTGATTCTGGCAGCAAAGCTGGTGACGGACGATGCGTTTGAGCCAGTTGTCTGGTATGTGGCAGTGGTGCTTCTGTTGCTGTATCTGGGCGTCTTTTATTTCTATCAAAATAAAGAACATTTCGCGTTCACGGCGGCGCTTCTGGCGATGGCGCTGGTAAGTGTGGAGGCGCTTGCCAATATGGCGGCAACGAGTATTCCGACGACGAGCCGGACTGATTATGTGGCAGACAATCAGGATGTTGCAGCGGTGACAGAGCCGCTCAAAAAGACGGAATTTTACCGGATTGATAAAACGAATGCGCGCACGAAAAATGATGGCGCGTGGATGCATTTTCCATCCGTATCTCTGTTTTCATCGGTGGCAAATGCCGGGGTGACGGATTTCTTCAAACAGATGGGCTGCGAAGGTTCGACGAACGCATACAGCATTGTGGGAAGTACGCCGCTGGTGGATTCGTTATTTTCAATCAAATATGCACTCTATGAGGGCAAGCAGGACAATCCGCGCCTGTCGCTCTATGCATTTTCAGGTGACACGTACCTCTATGAGAATCCGTGGACGCTGCCGCTCGGCTTTATCCTGCCGGACATAGTAGAAACGGGCTGGAAACGCGATCTTTCTTCGCCAGCGGATGTTCAGAATGATTTATCGGATGTGCTGGGCGTGCCGGAGTGCCTGATTTTCACGGACGGGGAGGAGCAGGGGAATCGTTTTTCCTTTACAGCACCGGAAGATGGGGAGTATTATATAAGTGTCGCAAACCGTCAGATTGATTCGGTTAAACTGGATGTCGGCGGGGAGAGCCGCAGCATTGATACGTTGAAACGCGGGTATCTGGTGGAAACCGGATATGTGAAGGCAGGCACATTGATTCTGCTGGAGAGCAATGACAGTGCCGGAAGCATGGACGCGAGCGCGTACCGCTTTGACGAAGCCGGGCTGCGTGCGCTCTATGAGCGCCTCAACCAGCATCCATTTGAACTGGAAACATTGGGCGAGGAGGCGATGAAGGGCACGATCGACGCGGGCGAGGGCGGAACGCTGTTCCTCACGATCCCGTATGACGAGGGCTGGACGGTCACGGTGGATGGAAAAGAAGCTATCACGCGTCCGGTCTGGAAGGCATTTACCGGCGTGGAACTGACGGCGGGAACCCATACGGTGGAACTCAGGTATTATCCGCAGGGACTGCATGAGGGACTGCTGATCAGCGGAGGTGCGCTGTTTGTGCTGGCGGTGATTGTGGCTTCTATGTATATAAGGAAGAAGAAGCAGGGGAAAACTTCTGCAAAAATGAGAAGAACGGTGGAAAAAGAGCCGGATGGCGATTTGAAACTGAGAAATTGAGATACAAAATTTATAGAAAAGAGGTTAAAATCATGAAAAAGCTGGAAGAATATGTAAGAAGCATTCCGGACTTTCCGGAGCCGGGTATCATTTTCCGCGATATTACTACGATTTTACAGGATGCAGACGGACTGCAGCTTGCGATCGACGGAATCCAGAAATCCTTAGAGGGCGTGGATTATGATATCGTGGTTGGTCCGGAGTCCCGCGGGTTTATTTTCGGCGTGCCGGTTGCATATGCGATGCACAAGGGATTCGTGCCGATCCGCAAGAAAGGCAAACTGCCGTGCAAGACGGTATCTGTAAGCTACGATCTGGAGTATGGCAGCGCGGTTCTGGAGATGCATGAGGATGCCATTAAACCGGGACAGAAGGTAGTTATCGTTGACGACCTGATCGCAACCGGCGGAACGACCGAGGCGATTGTCAAGCTCATCGAGAAGATGGGCGGCGAGGTTGTAAAAATCTGCTGCGTGATGGAGCTGGCAGGCTTAAAGGGACGCGAAAAACTGAACGGATATGCGGTGGATGCCCTAATTACCTATGAGGGGAAATAGATAACGGTTCACGGGTAGGCACTTTTGGAACCGAAAGTGCCGTAAGAAAACGTGGCGGCAGCAGGAATTTGCCGTATTTAAATGCGAAGCCACGGCAAATTCCGTTACTGGGCACGTATGCGTGAACAGTAACGAGGCGGCAGATGAAGAGGACAATGAGGAAGTCAAGTCTTGATTTTTACAGAATACTCTGATACAGTGGAGTCAAGACAGGATTCCGCCAACGGATCTTGTGGGACGTAGAAAAGGCATAGAAAAGAAAGAGGTAAAATATGGCAGATAATAAGAATATGACGCAGGAAGAGATCGACAACGGCGAGGAGATGACCGTGACTCTGACATTGGATGACGGCAGAGAGATTGAGTGTGTTGTTCTGACGATTTTCCCGGCAGGCGGCAAGGATTATATTGCCCTTCTTCCGATGGATGACATCGAGGCAGAGGACGGAGAGGTATATCTGTACCGTTACAGCGAGGATGAGAACGGACAGCCGAACCTGGAAAACATCGAGGACGACGATGAGTATGAGATCGTGGCAGATGCGTTTGACGAGCTTCTGGACGAGCAGGAATATGATGAGCTGGTCGGCGAGGACGAGCTGGATCAGTAATTAGGCAGGCAAAAGACAGGACGCCCAGGTACTTCGCAGGCAGAAACGGCGAGGCATCTGGGCGTTTTACATCTTTTCAGGGGTGGTACGATGGAACTGAAACAGGAGTTAAAGCTCAAACAGACCTTGTCCCAGAAAATGATACAATCCGCAAATATTCTTCAGATGGGGCAGATAGAGCTGAAAGAGTACATAGAAGAGATGGCGCTGGAAAATCCAGTGGTGGATCTGGAAGAGCGGGAGCCGGAGAACGGACGGCTGGAAGAAAATGGAGAGCTGAACGAGAAAATCCGCAGATTTGAAGAACTTGCCAGCCTTGACCGCCAGAACCAGACCTATTATCAGGATGAGGAAGAAGAGGCGGGACGATTAGAGCCGGGACGAAGCCAGGATGGGCTTTTGGAATCGCTTCTGGAACAGGCGTGTATGCTGCATCTGACGAAAAGAGAAGAAAAAATATTCCGCTATATGATCAAAAATCTGGATGCAAGCGGATATCTCAGCGTGAATTTTGGAGAACTCTGCGCTGGGCTGGGAATTGAGGAGACAGAAGGAGAACGGATCTGGAAAAATTTTGGCAGGCTGGAACCGTGTGGGATCGGGGCACGGTCGCTGAAGGAGTGTCTGTTGATGCAGTTGTCTTACCTGGCAGAAGACGGCGGCGCGGTGATTGATATTGTTCAGAATGGAACGATGCGAACCGAAATTCTGGCGGCACGCATCATTTCCAACCATCTGGATCTGCTGGGGAAAAACCAGATGAAGCAGCTTGCCCGTGCATGCTCCTGCAAGCTGGAGGAAGTGCTTCTGGCAGCAGCGCGGATCCGGGAGCTGAATCCCAAACCGGGAAGCGGATATGGGGATGAGAGCTATAATAAATATATTGTACCAGATATAATTATCTCACAGACGGAACACGGATTTGAAATGCAGCTTTCCGATGAGACACTGCCGCAGATTGCCATCAATCCGTATTATCTGTCATTGATGAAGCAGAAAGATACCGAGACGGAGGCGAAGGACTACATCGAGGGAAAAATCCGACAGGCTGAATGGGTCTGCCAGTGCATTGGGCAGCGCAATCAGACATTGTCGCGGCTGGCAGAAGAGATTTTGTGCGTACAGGGGGAGTTTTTTGCAAAAGGAAGTGGAAAACTGGCTCCGTGGACGCAGAAACAGGCGGCTAAATCGCTGGGGGTCAGCGAGCCGACGCTGAGCCGGACAGTGCGTGAAAAATATCTGCAATGCCGCTGGGGGATCTTTCCGCTGTCATATTTCTTTTCAAGACACATGGCTGCGGGGGGATTTGGGATGACGGATAAGGGAAGACTGGCAGATCGGGAAGAGGCGGCGAATCAGGAAGAAACGGCGGTTCAGGCAGAAGTGGTGAATCGGATGGAAACAGGCAAAGATCCGCGGGAGGCAATCCGCCATCTGATCAAAACGGAAAATCCGAGAAAGCCGTTCAGCGACCGCGTGCTGTCAGAAAAACTGGCGGAAGCGGGGATCACGCTGTCGCGGCGGACCGTGGCGAAATACCGGGAAGAAATGGGAATCCGGGATGCATCCGGGCGGAAGTGCTTTGGTATCTGACAGAAAACATAGACAGAAAGACAGAGGGAAAACTATGTCATTGCAATTTATAATCGGTGGTTCCGGTTCGGGAAAGACACGGACATTGTATGAAAATCTGATCCGTCAGTCGATGGAAGAGCCGGACGGACGTTTTTTTGCTCTGGTGCCGGAACAGTTTACGATGCAGACGCAGAAAGAGATCGTGATGCTGCATCCGAACCATGGCGTGATGAATATCGATATTGTCAGTTTTGAGCGTCTGGCATACCGGGTGTTTGAGGAACTAGCGATTGAAAATCTGGCGGTGCTGGATGATATGGGAAAATCGATGGTTCTGCGGCGCGTCTCATCGGGCGTCCGGGGAAATCTGCACCTGTTTGGAGGGCATCTGGACAAGGCGGGCTTTATCAGCGAGATCAAATCGATGCTGTCTGAGTTTTTCCAGTACGGCATCACGGAGGAAAAGCTGGAGACGCTGATCGGGGAGACGAAAAGCCCGTTGCTGCGCCAGAAGCTTCTGGATATGCAGGTTTTATACCGGGCATTCCAGGCGTATACCGAGGAAAAAGTGATCGTAAAAGAAGAAATTTTAAGCCTTCTCTGCCGGGTGCTGCCGCAGTCACAGCTCATCCGCGACAGCGTTGTGACGCTGGATGGCTATACAGGCTTTACGCCGATCCAGTATGAGCTTCTGGAACTCTTATTCCAGTGCTGCCGGAAGGTGATCGTGACGGTCACGATGGATCCGGAGGACAACCCGTACCGCGAGAGCGTGCAGCAGAAGCTCTTTTACATGAGCCGTCATACCGTCTGCCGTCTGATTGACCGTGCTACAGCTGCCGGATGCAGCCGGGATGAGGATATTTTGTTGAAAGAAAAACCAATGTGGAGATTTAAGGACAGCCCGGAACTGGGATTTATTGAAAATGAATTGTTCCGATATAGAGGAAAGGTGTATCATTCTGGGAGCGGGAACGAAAGCGGGGCTGCGGCTGAACACGGTCGGGAAAACCTGCGTCTAATTGAAGCAGCAACCCCGCAGGCGGAAATCTCTTTCTTATGCGGAGAAATCCGGCGTTTGGTGGCATCGGAGGGCATCCGTTACCGGGAGATCGCGGTGATTACCGGCGACTTGGAGACATATTCGCGGGAGATTCTGAGGCAGTTTGAGAAGAATCAGATCCCGTGTTTTATTGATTATAAAAAAAATATTTTAAGTAACCCGATGGTGGAACTAATCCGGGCGGCGCTGGAGGTGCTGCAATCGGGCTTTTCCTATGAATCGGTGTTTCGATTCCTGAAAACAGGGCTGGTGATGCCGCTTGCGGGGCTTTCACCGGAAGTGATCTATCAGGCGGAAAATTATGTGATTGCGCTTGGAATCCGCGGGTTTAAGCGGTGGAACAGTACATGGGAGCGCGTGTACCGGGGGGCAGAGCTTATCAATCTGGATGAGTTAAATCAGTTCCGTGAGGCGGTTGTCACACCATTTCTGCCGCTTCGGGAGGTGTTTTCCAACCGCAAAGCAACGGTGCGCGAGCGGACGGAGGCGCTGGTCCATTTTCTCGAAGCACTTGAGATGGAGCAGAAGCTGGCGGCGATGGCGCAGCAGTTTGAAGAAGTGGGCGATATGAGTCTTGCCAAGGAGTACGGGCAGGTGTATGGGCTGGTGATGGATCTGTTTGACCGGATTGTGGCGCTTCTTGGCGAGGAGATCATGGGACAGCGGGAGTATGCAGAGATTCTGGACGCCGGTTTTGCGGAGATCAAGGTAGGACTGATCCCCGCGGTCGTGGACCGGATCGTGGTCGGCGATATCACGCGAACCCGTCTTTCCAATATAAAAGTGTTGTTTTTTGCCGGAGTCAATGACGGGATAGTGCCGTCTGTTTCGGGACGCGGCGGGATCCTTTCGGAGGCGGATCGCCGGGCGCTGCGGGAAATGCAGGTAGAATTGGCGCCGACCGCGCGGGAGGAAAGCTTTTTGCAGCGATTTTATCTCTATCTGGCGCTGACAAAGCCATCGGACTATCTCTATCTGTCGTGTGCGGCGTCCTCTGCCGAGGGAAAAGCGATGCGTCCTTCGAGTCTGATGCTGCAGCTGCTTAAATTATTTCCGGAGAAACGTCTGGAACAGCCGAAGGAAGAGAAGGAAGCGCTCTGGTCGCCGGAGCTTGGCATGAGCTGGGTGCTTCGGGGACTGCAGGATGAAAAAAGCGGGGAAAATGACCAGTTTATATCGCTGTACCGATACTTTATTCAGTCAGAATCGTACCGGGATGAAATGCAGGCGCTCTCGGATGCTGCATTTTATACCTATCAGGATACGGGCATCGGGAAGGCGGCGGCGCGGGCGCTCTATAGTCCGATTCTGCGGGGCAGTGTGACGCGTATGGAGCTGTATGCGTCGTGTGCGTATGCACATTTTCTTTCGTATGGGCTGGAATTGTCGGAACGGCAGATGTACGAGATTGCCCCGTCGGATATCGGAAATCTGTTCCATGCGGCGATCGACATGTATTTCACGCGGATGAAAGAGGAAAATCGCCGGTTTTCCGGCATTTCGGAGGAAGACCGCCAGAAAATGGTGGCGGAGTGTGTGGCGTCGGTCACGGAGGAATACGGCAATGCGATTCTGGGAAGCTCGTACCGGAACCAGTATCTGGAACGGAAGGTATACCGGATCACGGATCGGACGATCTGGGCACTGACGGAACAGCTAAAAAAAGGTGATTTTGAGCCAGCCGGGTTTGAGGTCAGTTTTTCACCGATGGATCACCTGAGAGCGATGCGGATTCCGCTTTCAAGCGAGGAGGCGATCCATCTGCGCGGGCGGATTGACCGAATCGATCTCTGCGAGGATGGCGACCGGCTGTACCTTAAGATCATTGATTACAAGACGGGAAAAACGAAATTTGACCTGACGGATATTTATTATGGATTGCAGCTGCAGTTGGTCGTCTACATGGATGCGGCGATGGAGAAGATCGGGCGGGAATACCCGGATAAAACGGTGGTTCCAGCGGGGCTTTTCTATTATCATATCGAGGATCCGATGGTGGAGCGCAAGCCGGTGGAGTCGGAGGAGGAGACGAATGCCGATATTTTGAAGGCACTGCGGATGAACGGGCTGGTAAACGGCGATCGGGAGGCACTGGCACATCTGGATAACCGGCTGGGCGAGGAGGCGACGGCGGATTCGGATGTTGTGCCGGTTTCGATTAAAAATGAGGCGATCGTTGAGCGGCGTTCGCAGGCGGCAGGGGAAGAAAAATTCCGTGTGCTGGGCGCGTATGTGAACCGGAAAATGAAGCATATGGGGCGGGAGATTCTGGATGGAAACATTGCGGCGTCGCCGTACAAAAACGGCCAGAAAACGGCGTGCGATTATTGCCCGTACCATAGTGTGTGCGGATTTGATTTGAAAACGGACGGCTACCAGTTCCGGCGTTTTGATAAGCTGAGCCCGGAGGAGATCTGGGGGAAGATGGAAGAAAAGGATAAGGAAACGGAACGGTAAGTTTGTGTTTGGCTGTGACTGTGGGAATGAAAGAAGAACCAGTCATGAAAAAGGAAAGGGCGAGAAATGGCAGTAAATTGGACCAGGGAACAGAAGCAGGTAATTGAGGGGCGGGAGAAAAGCCTCCTGGTGTCGGCAGCGGCCGGAAGCGGCAAGACCGCGGTGCTGGTTGAGCGGATCATCCAGATGATCACGGAGTGGGAGAACCCGAAGGACATAGACCGCCTGCTTGTCATGACTTTTACCCGGGCGGCAGCGGCGGAGATGCGGGAGCGGATCCAGGCGGCGATTGAGAAAAAACTGGAATCGGAGCCGGAAAATGAACATCTCCAGCAGCAGGCAGTTCTGGTTCAGTTTGCCCAGATCACGACGATCGACAGCTTCTGCCTGCATATCATGCGGGAACATTTTGACCGGCTGGACATCGATCCGGCATTCCGGGTTGGCGATGAGGGCGAAATGCTTCTGATGCGCGCTGATGTGATGGATGGGCTGCTGGAAGATTATTACCGCGACGGCGGGAAACGGTATGAGGAGTTTGTGGACGCGTATGCGACGGGCAAGGCGGACGGTGGAATTGCCGAGTATGTGATGCAGGTCTACAATTTCGCCCAGAGTAACCCGTGGCCGGATGCGTGGTATGAAAAATGCCGTGAGGAGCTGCTCTTGACCGAACAGGGAGAGCTGGAGCAGACGGAGTGGATGCAGTTCCTTTTGCGTGATATTGCATTGCAGGCGCAGGAGTGGAAAATACAGCTTCGGGAGGCGTGGGAGATCTGCCAGGAGACGGGGGGACCGATGCCGTACCTGCCGATGATCGAGGAAGATCTGCGCCATGCGGAGGCAGTCTGTGGGGCAGCCGGTTCGTTTGAAACGATCTCGGAGGCATTGGAACAATTTACGTTTTCGCGTCTGGCGGCGATCCGCGGCAAAAACGGGGAGGTCGATCCGGAGAAAAAGGCGCTTGTTTCCGACTGCCGCAGCCGGGTCAAAAAAGCAGTTGAAAAGTTGAAAGGAGAGTACCTGTTTGCCTCCCCGGAGCAGATGCTTACGGATATGGAAGCTGGAAAAGAGCGGATTTTGGAACTTTTGGAGCTGGCGCAGGAATTTGGACGGCGGTTTAGGGCGAAGAAGAAAGAGAAAAATGTGGTAGATTTTCATGATCTGGAACATTTTGCGCTGGAGATTCTGACAGAACCGGAAGCAGAATGTTCCGAGGCGGAGGAAACTTCAAGTGCAGAAGAAAACGATCAGATGCAAGGGAAAAATGCCTGGACAGTGCGCGTACCAGGCACAGTCGCGGATGAGCTCGCCGTGCAGTACGACGAAATTCTGGTGGACGAGTACCAGGACAGCAACCTGGTTCAGGAGACGCTGATCCAGTGCATCAGCGGTGAACGTTTTGACCGCCCGAATGTGTTTATGGTGGGCGATGTCAAGCAGAGTATCTATAAATTCCGCCTGGCGAGACCGGAATTATTTCTGGAAAAATACAGCACATACACGTCGGAGGAGAGCGCGCACCAGAAGATCGAGCTTCACCAGAACTTTCGAAGCCGGGATCACATACTGGAATCGATCAATGCGATTTTTTACCGTATCATGACGGAAAAGCTGGGAAATATATCCTATACGGAAGATGCGGCACTGCATCCGGGCGCAGCCTTTGAAGAGCGGGATGGCCTGGATGAGTTAAAGACGGAGCTTTTGCTGGTGGATTTGTCGGTGCAGCCGCAGAAAGAGACGGAATCCCCCGAGTTAGATGATGAGGCAGCCGATTACACCGCCAGAGAGCTGGAAGCGCGCATGATCGCCGGAAAGATCCGTGAGATGACGGATAAAGAACGGGGGATCACGATCTGGGATAAGGAGCTTGGTGCTTACCGTCGGGCGCAGTACGGGGATATTGTGATTCTGCTTCGAAGCGTCAGCGGATGGGCGGAAGAATTTATCGAGGTGCTGGCGACGCAGGGGATTCCGGCGGTCGCAGAGTCTCGGACGGGATATTTTAATACGCTGGAAGTCGAGACGGTGCTGAATCTTTTGGCAGTCATTGACAATCCGATGCAGGACATTCCCCTGGCGTCGGTGCTCAAATCGCCGTTTGGCGGCGTTTCTGATGAGGAGATGGCGTGGATTGTGGCGGAACATAAGGCGGGCGTTGACCGGTCGCGGGATGCAGGGCTTTACCGGGCGGTTGTGGAGTATATGAACGAGGATGGACCGGTGAAGTCGAATGACGAAAGTGACGATTCGTCGATCGCGGATGCGTTTCGTTTTCAAAAAAATAAATTAATTCAAAAGAATAACCTGCGCCGAAAACTCCAAAAACTCTTTACTCTCCTGGATACATTCCGCCAGGAAGCTGTTTACCTGCCGATGCACGAACTCCTCTACCGGATTTACGACAAAACGGGCTATTACCGCTATGTGTCGGCGCTTCCGGGCGGGGCGGGACGGCGCGGCAATCTGGATATGCTGGTGGAGAAAGCGGCAGCCTATGAGGCGACGAGCTACCGGGGTGTGTTCCATTTCATCCGGTATATTGAGAAGCTGAAAAAATACAATACAGATTTTGGTGAAGCGCCGGTGGCAGATTCCGAGGGAACGGTGGTGCGGATCATGAGTATCCATAAGAGCAAGGGACTGGAATTTCCGATCGTGTTTGTGGCTGGAATGGGAAAAAATTTTAACAAGCAGGATACGCGGGGGAAACTTCTGATTGACGCGGATCTGGGAATCGGAACCGACTATCTGGACAGCGAGAAGCGCATCAAGGGACCGACGCTCAAGAAAAATGTGATGAAACGCCGGATGGAACTGGAGGCGCTGGGCGAGGAACTGCGCGTTCTTTACGTGGCGCTGACGCGTGCGAAGGAAAAATTGATTCTGACGGCGTCCTCCCGGAAATTGGAGGATCGGATTGCGAAGTGGAGCGCAGTGGCAGCCGAACACGGGGCGATTCCGTATACGATTCTGACGCTGGCTTCCTCGTATCTGGATTGGATTTTGATGAGTATTCCGGAAAAAAATCCGTGGATTTCATATCAGATGGAAACGCTTTCCGACCAGATCGACCGTGAGATTGGCACGCAGATACGCCAGACGTTATCGAGAGAGTGGCTGCGGTGGCTGGCGGGGGAGGACAGCCATTTGTCGAATGACGAGAATCATCCAAACACGCAAAATCGGCTCGAAAATATCAGGCAAATAGAATCGATCATCAGCAACAACTACCATTTCCAGTACCCATACCTGGACGATCTGAGTCTCAACACCAAGATGTCCGTTTCTGAACTCAAGAAAAAGGGCATGGAGGAAGAGGAGGAGGAGATGGTATTTCTGCCGACGCTGCCAGTGTTTATGGAGAAGGAGCAGGAAGAAAAAGGCGGCGCGACGCGCGGTACGGCGTACCACCGTGTGTTGCAGTTTTTGCCGTTTGAGCGGGCAATGTCGAGACAGGAGTTAAATGCATTTCCGGCGAAGTTGGCGGCTGAGGGGCGGATGGATGCCGAGGCGGCGGCGTTGGTGCGCGGCTCAGATCTGGCAAAACTGACAGCCAGTTCATTGGGAAAACGCATGCAGAGAGCGGCAGCAGCCGGGAAACTGTATCGGGAAAAACAGTTCGTCATCGGTATTCCGGCGCACGAGATGGGCGACTGGGATTCGGATGAGCGGATTCTGATACAGGGTATCATCGACGCCTTTTTTGAGGAGGATGGCAAGCTGGTTCTGGTGGATTATAAGACAGATTATGTGGAAAATTCAGACATTCTGATCCGCCGCTATGAGGCACAGGTGCGCTACTATACCCGCGCACTGGAACAGATGACAGGAAAAAGGGTGGCGGAGCGCTACCTGTATTCGTTCCGGTTTGGGGCGATTGAAGTGTAAGGCAGTGATTCTGGGTACAGATAGGCATGTTTGGAGCCGATCGTATTTCCAGTCAATACGCCGGGATATGCGGCGCAGGAGGATCTGACGGAGTACCGGAGTTTTACGGATTATACGGATCAGGGCTTTGTTTATGTCCATGCGGGCTGCCGCGGCCGATAACTTTATAGAGTGGGTCAATGCGTGCTGCGCCCAGAGGAATTAAAATAATAAAATTAGAGAAATTAGTTTTGGTTAAAGGGTATCATCCGCCACCAGAACCGCTACCTGCGTCAGAAAATTCTCAGGATTTTTGTGCTGGGGCGGTCCCTCCAGATAGAGGTGGCGGGCGGTGCCCTTTAATGGAATCTGATATTTGTTAGCATACGCACAAAGATGCTTCACAATTACCGGAAGACCTTCATAGGCACCGTGATAAAAGATACAGAGCGCTTTCTGGCAGGGCAGGGTGACGAGATGTTCACCCAGGCTTTCCGGCGGGACGGCGATGCAGCAGGTAAAATCGCCCGGATTTGAAAGGTTGTATTCGGTGAAAAACATATGCTGGGTGGTGTCAGAACCATATTGGCGGATCGCCTTGATGAAGACGCCACGTAATTGCTCTTTCTTGTCTTCAAGTTCTGTCGAATGCAGATCCTGGCAGTAAACGGTCTGGGCGGGAAGTTCTATCTGTCGGATTTCAAAGTCATTGTGCCCTTTTGAATGTTCTTTTAATTTCTCAATATTCCGGCTGATCTCGTCACGCAGATCTTCCAGACGAGCGATCAGCGGCTCCAGATCCGTCGTGCCGTGATAATAGGCATAGATATCATCCAGCGACAGACCGAGATTCTGCAGAATGCGGATGCTCCGGATGCGCGAGACGGTGTCTGCTGTATAGTAACGGTTTCCATTGATACCGTCTCTCTGATCCGGCAGAATAAGACCCTTGTCTTCATAATTTAAAATCATGCGCCGGGTCACTTCCAACGCTTTGGCTGCCTCGCCGATCGAGAGCAGCCGTTTTTTATCGTGCGTCATAAAACCTCCTGTTAGATATCCATAAGATGTGCAATCATGTATATTTGTCATGTAGAATTCTGGTGCAATTTTTTACACTCATAGTTTTTTATAATTACATGAAAAATAAGTAAAAATTATATAAATTAGCTAAAAAGGGATTGTATCGCACATCAATGTACGATGTATAATCATTTTATTGAAAGCGGGATGCTGTGTCAAGTATTCCGCCGATGCAAAACGCCACACAATTTGTCATACTATGCACGTTGAAAAGGAGTATCCGGGCAGGCAGGAGCGTCAGACATTGGGGAGAATGAGTATTTTATATACAGAAAGATTTGATGGCTCATCTGCAAACATCTGCCCGGAGAAACATTTCAACCAAAACGCCTTTATTGTATACCTATGATGCTGCGTTTTATCTGGAAAAATCAAGAAAGAATTGACATTTGAACGCCTTCCATATATGCTTGAACCAATATGATTTTCGATTTGACAGATGGGAAAATCAATGGAAAATCTAAGCAGATATGGGAGGCTTTTATGGATCAGGAAAATCAGACACCACACAAACGGCGTGTCAGATATAAAGGAAAATATCCAAAAAAATTTGAAGAAAAATATAAAGAGCTGCAGCCGGAGAAGTATCAGGACACGATCCAGCACGTGATTCAGAAGGGAAATACACCAGCGGGCATGCATATTTCCATTATGGTGCAGGAGATTCTGGATTTTTTGCAGATCCAGCCGGGGCAGGTCGGATTTGATGCGACGCTAGGATACGGCGGACATACGAAGGCGATGCTGGCCTGCCTGAAAGGTCAGGGACATATGTATGCGACCGATGTTGATCCGGAGGAATCCGCCAAGACGCGGAAACGCCTGGAAGAAGCGGGCTATGGCGAGGACATGCTTTCAATCCGTCTCCAGAACTTCTGTACAATCGATGAGATTGCCAAAGAAGCGGGTGGTTTTGATTTTATTTTAGCCGATCTGGGAGTGTCTTCGATGCAGATTGACAATCCGAAGCGAGGCTTTTCGTTCAAGGTAGATGGGCCGCTGGATCTGCGCCTGAATCAGGAAAAAGGCATCAGCGCCGCCGAGCGCCTTGACACGATCGAGCGTGAGGAGCTGGCGGGCATGCTGTACGAAAATTCAGACGAACCGTACTGCGAGGAGCTGGCAAAAGCGATCACGGATGAGATCCGCCGTGGAAACCGGATCGATACGACCACGAAACTCCGTGAAATCATTGAAAAAACATTGGATTTCCTTCCGGAAAAGGAGAAAAAGGAGACAGTCAAGAAGACCTGTCAGCGTGTTTTCCAGGCGCTCCGGATCGATGTAAACCAGGAATTTGAAGTGCTCTATGAGTTTATGGAGAAGCTTCCAAATGCGCTTCGACCGGACGGACGGGCAGCGATCCTGACCTTCCATTCCGGAGAGGATAAACTGGTGAAAGCGGCGCTCAAAGAGGGATATCGCGCCGGTATCTATAAAGAATATTCCAAAGATGTGGTGCGCCCGTCCGCGCAGGAGTGCGTACAGAACCCGCGTGCCCGCTCAACGAAGATGCGCTGGGCGATCCGGGCGGACGAGTAAAAAGAATATAAAAGAAAATATATGAAAAAACAGGGCAGCTGTTCCGAGCAATATGGGAGCGGCTGTCCTGTTTTTATTGTGAAGATCAAAGAGAGTCCATGTGAAAAAATTTCGGGCGCAGTGATGTCTGGTTCTGCAAAAATCCGATTAAAAGAGCAAAAATGTTTTTTTAGCGAGATTTCTGTTTCCGGTGCGTATACTATAAGATTACTTTTCAGAAAATAGAAAAGTGGTCACAGTTGTGAAAGAAGAAACAGCTGCGAAAAAAACAAATCCGCGAGAAAGTTTCGTGAGAAAGAGAGGAAACGCATTGAAACAGGAAACACAAAATGAATTGGAACGATTTAGGGATTATTTGAGAGAACAGGAAAAAAGCAGCCATACGATCGAAAAATACTGCCGGGATGTGAGAAAGTTTTTGATGTTTGTGGGTGAAGAATGGGATAAAAACACAATTATATCGTTTAAGGAATATCTGCAAGCCCATTATAAAACATCCAGCGCCAATTCGATGCTGGCATCTCTGAACAGCTACTTTCATTTTATCGGAAGACAGGAATACTGTGTCCGCACGTTCCGGGTGCAGAAGCGGATTTTCTGCGATGAGAGACGGGAAATGACGCGCAGCGATTACCAGAAGTTAGTTAAGGCGGCACGGGGACGCGGCGATGAACGTCTCTGTGCGATTTTGCAGACAATCGCGAGCACGGGCATACGAATCAGCGAGCTTTCATATATTACAGCGGAATCGCTGGCACAGGGGGAAGTAGTGATCGACTGTAAGGGAAAACAGCGGGTGATCCTGCTGCCGCAGTCGCTGATGCTGTATCTGACGCAGTACTGCCGGAAGCAGCGGATTGTGAGAGGCAGCATCTTTGTCACAAAAAACGGGCAGGCAGTCCGCAGACAGAATGTGTGGGCGGACATGAAATCCGTCTGCACCGAAGCGGGTGTTCTTCCGAGCAAGGTATATCCGCACAATCTGCGCCATCTGTTTGCCAAGATATTTTATGAGCGCGATCACGATCTGGTTCGTCTGGCGGACTATCTGGGTCACAGCAGCGTAGAAACGACACGCCGTTATACGATCATCAGCAGTCGGGAAGCGTGCCGCAGACAGCTGGAATTAGGTTTGTTGATTGATAGGGAAAATTGACGAAAAACATAATGGGAATTATGTCATGAAATGGAAAAAATCTGCATACATATCTAAATATATGATTCTATTATTAAGTTTATCACTTCTGAGAAAGAATTTCAACATACAAAGGCGTTAAAAACAGTACTTGAAATAACACAGATATTCTATCCAAAATCTGGAAAATTCGACAAAAGCTTTGCAAATAAAAGAAAAAATGAAACAGTCGGATATGACATAATTCCCATTATGTCATCCGGGGAGGTGGAGTATGTGAGAGAAGATCTGACGGGGCGCCGGTATGGACGTCTGACTGTCTGCCGGGAAATAAAACAGGCAGCAAAAAGCCGCCGCCATTACTGGCTGTGCCGGTGCGACTGCGGGAAAGAAAAGACCGTGGAGGAGTCCCATCTGAAAACAGGGCATACGAAAAGCTGCGGGTGCTATCGGAAGGAGCTTCCGTCCAGTCGGCGGATCGATCTGACAGGCCGTCAGTTCGGACGTTTGAAAGTGCTTGAAGAGGCGGATAATTCCAACCGGACAGGCGGATATTGGAAATGTGTCTGTAGCTGCGGACGCCTGATTGAGGCATCCAAAGAAAGCCTGTGCGCGGGAAAAACCAAGAGCTGTGGGTGCCTGCAGGCGGAGACACGAAAGAAAAACATGAAAAAAGCGATTCATTTTGTAGGCGGAACCTGCCTGGAACGAATCGCCAACCAGAAAAATACGGCAAACAATACAAGCGGCTACCGAGGCGTCTACCAGCGGGAAAATTCCCGGTGGCGGGCAGCGATCGGCTTTCAGGGAAAAGTGTACAACCTTGGAACCTTCGTAAACCTTGAGGATGCGGTGGCAGCGCGGAAAAAAGCAGAAGAGGAATTGTACGAGCCATTTTTGCGGGAACATGGCGTGAAAGCGGTGCAGAAGGGAGGTATTTAAATCTGCATAAGGGGACCTGCGTTGATGATAGATAAGACAGGAGGCAAAAAGAATGAAAAAAGCGAAGAAAAAGGGGAAAAGTTACAGTCAAGGATGGTTTGAACGTCAGTCAAGGCGTTTCATGTCAGTGCTTTTGTGCAGCAGTATGTTGAGCACAAGCGTGGCAAATACAGCCGCATTTGCAGCTGCCACATCCGAAGGAGGGGATGAAAGACAGGAATTTTCATTGGAAAAAGAAGTCCTCAGGCAGGCAATCCGGGATGCTGCTAAAAAAGGAAAGACAGTAAAAGAGGATGTATTTACGTTTTCCGGCGATGAGGCAGAAACCTACGAGGGACTGTTTGAAGAAGGAAATCTATATGAACTGCATCCAGATTTCGATAAGAAAAACGACCGGCTTACTTTGAAAATGTATGCCCGCTTAGAGGATGAAGAGGACATGGATCAGTATACGATCAGCGGAAATGAAGAAATTATTTTCCTGATGACCAACTCTTCTTCAAAAGAGCGCACCGGACGGATTCTGGTGGATGGAAGAGCCAGCGCATGGATGACGGTTGCGCCATTTGGTGAAGTAAAAAAGCAGGTTGAGCTGGAGACAGAGGAAGCGGTTCCGACCGAGATAGAAAATGAGGTAAAAGAACCGGAAAGTGCAGTTCCGGCAGGAAGTGAAGATATCACAGAAGAGGATACGGCTCTGGAGGACGATGTAAAGGAGCAGGAAAATGCTTCAGATACAGGTAACAATCAAATAAAAGAAGAAACCTCGGATCCAGAAAAACAGGACAAAGCAGAGCAGAAAGCTCAGGAACCGAATACAGGAGATTCAGAAGATACCTCGGATATAAAAGAAGAACCGGAAGTAGCGGATGACAAGAAAGATTTATCGGAGCTGGATTCTGAGAACGAGAATGAAAAAGCAGACATGGATGCGTCCGATGCAGATACATCGGATTCAGAAAATGACAGCGCCCAGGACGAAGATTCAGTTCAGGTATCACGTTCGGCTCATTTTTCGATGTTTTTAACTTCAGCTGCAATGGCATCTCCGTCTGATGCAAAAGAAGAAGAGAACGAGAACGATGAAAACGAAAAAAATAAGGCGATTATAGGCGACGAAGCAGAAGAAGACAATTTCGAACGCATTCTGGGGGATTCATATGAAACGGTAGGCATTAAGAATGCATCCGCAGCCGCATTTGTAACTTCCGCGATGGAGCTTGGTCTGACAGACGTAGCTGTTTTGTCGGCAGTGGAAGTGGAAGAAATTCCAGACTGGCAGATTTCGAAGTCTAAAAAAGCTACCAATCTGGACGAAAACTTTGAATCCCAGGTAACACTTTCCCTTCCGTCAGCGGAGGAAAAACTGGAAAATGACATTGTGTTTGTGCTGGATAAATCTACCAGCGTGCAGCTGGAAAATGAGGCGTTAGAGATGCTTAAGGAGCTGCAGGCGCAGGCAAAGAAAAATGGCGCAAAAGTAAAGGTTGGAGTCGTTATTTTTAATAAAGAAGCGCATAAGTCTGACTTTATGGATTTGGAAACCCAGTATGATACGATTGCGGCAGCGATCCGTGAGAATATTAGCAGCGGAACGAATCTTTCGGCTGGAATCCTTGCAGGTAAGAAAATGCTGGATGAGGATACGCAGGTGGCAGCAGGAAGAAAGAGCCTGGTGCTTTTAAGCGATGGCATTACCTATATTTTTGGGGAAAAACCGACGGCGGTTGCCTGGGGATTTGAGAATGATGGTTCAGAACATTCCTGGGCGGGACCGGATAACTGGATTCTTAAATATGGGAATAATAAAGCATTATCGGAGGATGAGTGGAACGAGCGCCTGGGTACAATCAAAGCGCAGATGGATGCACAGGGCGATGAATTTGACCATCCATATGAGCAAGGAGATTTAACGCCATGTACCCCACCTGGTGAAGGAAAAGAACGTGCCAATAGCGTTGATAAAGCACTCTATCTTTCCTATGAGGCATATCTGGAAGCGGCGAAGGAACAGTATCACTGCTATGCGATGCCGATTGGTTCATCTGCTGGTGAAAGCTATCCATGGGGACCGAGCTTTGTGAAATATCTGGCAGACGGAAAAACGGTAAGTTTTGAAGATATCAAAAATGACATCCTTTATGCCGTCGATCGGGGCTCGATGGTGGAAGATTATATGGGTTGGGTCAAGGATGACTACAATTTTGACTTAAAGAGCATCGACCGTCTGACTGTTGGCGGCAGGGAGCTTTCCAAATGGAAAGATGGAAATACCGTTTATTTTGGAAATGAAGACGTGAATGCAGCTCAGTATCGTTTTAAGGTGGAATACGATCCGTCGGATAAGGAAGGCGGAGAACATTTCATCTGGACGATGAATGAGGCGGTAAAAAATAATGAACCGGTGCAGCTGACCTATACGGTAAAACTGGTAAATCCGAAGAACAATCCAGGAGAATCGTATGGACGGTACGATGAAGACGGAAGCGAAGAGTATGATGGACTTTATACGAACCAGAAAGCAGTGCTGCATCCGGTTGGAAGCGATCAGGAAAAAGGAAAAACGGAAGTATTTTCGAAACCGACTGTATCATATACGATTCCGGGAGGAGAACTTCCGACGATTCCAGAGGGAGGAACTTCTAAATCGAAGACAGCGGAACAGCTGGATGAAAATTTTAAGTCTCAAGTGGCTTTGTCCTTGCCGTCAGCGGAGGAGCAGCTGGTAAGTGATGTGGTGCTTGTCTTAGATAAATCAACCAGCATGGGACTGAAAGAGCAGGCATTGGAAATGCTTCAGAACCTCAAGAAAGAAGTGCAGGAAAAGGGAGCAAAGGTCAAAGTGGGAGTAGTGCTCTTTAACAAGGAAGCCCATACGGATGGATTTATGGATTTGGAAACCCAATATGAGGCGATTGAAGCAGCCATTTGTCAGGAAATTAAGAGTGGAACCAATCTTCACGCAGGTATTTTAGCGGGTAAATCAATGTTAGACCAGGATACAGGAGTGGCAGATGAACGCAAGACACTGGTAGTTGTCAGTGATGGTATTACCTATATGTTTAATGAGAATCCGACGGCGGTTGCCTGGGGATTTATGGCAGATTCTCCGAAACATTTTGCAGGACCGGATAACTGGAAATCCAAGTATGGAAATAATCAGGCACCGACGGACTGGAATGCATGGCTGACCGGCATAGGAGCCAGACTTTCAGAGCAGAAGGATACACACGACTATCCATATGGAACGGAACCGGATGCATCGCTTATTACACCGGTGGAGGAAGCAGGAAATTATGTGAATTCGATCGATAAGGCATTATATCTTTCGTACGAGGCGTACGCACAGGCAGCTTCGGAAGGATATCACTGCTATGCGATGCCGATTACGCCGCCCGGAACGGCAAGTAACTATGAGTGGGGAATGAGTTTCATGCGGTACCTCGCGAATGGAAAGCAGGTTTCATTTGAAAGTATAGAAAATGATATTTTGTATGCCGTTGATAAAGGTTCTGTTGTGAAAGATTATATGGGCTATGTGAAAGAGGATTATAACTTTGATTTCGATCACTTAGACCAGCTGACAGTAGGGGGAAAAGCGCTTTCTATGTATCAGGAGGGCAACACCTGGTATTTTGGAGACGGAGAACCGGGACCGCAGAATTATCGTTTTAAAGTGGTATATGACGCGGGAAATAAGGCAGAGACAGAGATGTTTACCTGGTATATAAATGAACCAGTTTCAAACTTTGCACCGGTGCAGCTGACCTATACCGTAAAACTGATAAACCCAAAGACGGCGGATGGAACCTATGGAAAATATGACCGGGACGGCAGCCAGCACTATGAAGGGCTCTATACCAATCAGGAGGCGGTCCTGTATCCGGTAGACAGCCGTGGAAATGAGTATCGGCCAGAAGAATTCCCGAAGCCGACCGTATCATATGTGGTAGAACATGGAAGCCAGGAACCGGGATCTGATCCTACCCCGACCCCGAATCCAGGCAATAACGGAGGCGGAAGCCACGGCGGTCACGGAGGCGGAAGTAGTTCTGGCAGTAAAAAGTCTTCGACTACAACCGCGTCGGGACCGGCAGCCCAGCCGACGGAACCGGTTACGCCGGTTGTACCAGAACCTCAGCCGGTTGTACCGGCAGAAGGACTTCCGAAGACCGGGGATACGGATCGGATGGATGTGCCGATGGCTCTGCTGGCAATTGGAATGATGGCAGCAGCTTATGTATTAATGACGGGCAGAAAAAAGACGGAAGAGTAAGACAAGATATAGAAAAATAAAAATTGCCCGGTTATAAGAGCAGGTTTTTAGGGCGGCGCCAGAAAAAATGGCGCTGTCCTAAAACTATGCTGTTATCTGTTTCGTTTTGTATGCAAATTAATACATCATTTATAAAAATATATAATTTGCTTAATAAATAAAGGCGCAGAACGTTTCACGGGCAAAGATGGAGGGATCGATGCAAAAGTGGACACGGAAAGCAGCGGCTGTGATAGCTGTCATCTGTCTGGCGTTCGGTACAGCAGGGGTGGTAATGCATAAATGGGATGAAATGCGTCAGGAGAAGGCGCAGGAAGAGCTGACCGCTCAGGTTGTGGGAATGTCGGAAGCAGAGACGACAGGAGAAACAATGCCGGAGAAAAAAGTGCCAGAAGTGGACAATGAGATAGATGAGACAAATGCAATAAAGGAGACAGAATATGTGTCAGCAATTGATTTTTCAGCGCTGGATTCCCAGAATCCGGACGTCGTTGCCTGGATTCAGATTCCGGGAACACAGATCAATTATCCGGTGGTTCAGGGGAAGGACAATGATTATTATCTGCACCGTGATCTGAACGGGCAGAAGAGCACGGCGGGCACGATTTTTCTGGACTATGCCGATCGGGCAGATTTTTCGTCCCTGCATAACGTGCTGTACGGCCATCACATGAAGAATGGAAGTATGTTTAAGGACATTTCCAGATACAAGGATCAGGGCTATTTCGATCAGCATTCAGAAATCATTCTTTATACGCCGGAGCGGGAGATTCATTTAAAAGCCCTGGCGGCTGTCTGCACATCGCCGGATGCGATCCGACGGAAAACGGAGTTTGCATCGGGAGAAGAATTTGCGTCATATATTCAGCAGATGACAGCGGGCGCGAGCGCGTCCGCGCCGATCGAGGGGACGATCGTGCGTTTGTATTCATTTGTGACATGCAGCTATGAATTTAACAATGCCCGGACAATTCTATATGCGTATGAATCGGCAGAATAGTAACGATTCACGGGTAGGCACTTTTGGAACCGAAAGTGCCGTAAGAAAACGTGGTGGCAGCAGGAATTTGCCGTATTTAAATGCGAAGCCACGGCAAATTCCGTTACTGGGCACGTATGCGTGAACAGTAACGCAGAATAAGATGGGGAATGTCCCAGATGTGGAAAAACAAAATGCGTTACCATGATGCAGTAACTGGATAGACAGAAAGACATAACATGGAAACGGACCGGAAAGAAATGTTTATACGCTACTGCATCTGGAAATAGATCTATCAAGGGAGGTAAAGGGATGGAAGAGAGAAAAATCAGGGGAAGGAGCCGGAGACGGAAGTATAAAAATCAGATGCGCCGTCCGATAGCAGTATTGCTGGCGCTGATGCTGTCGTTTAGTTCCTTCGGTACGGCGACTGCTTATGCGGATGATGCGGCAGTTGTCAAAGAAAGTGTGGACACAGCGGGAACGCAGGAGAAAGTCGATCTGGATAAGTGGATGGAGAAAGAAGTATTTGGTACTGGAAAACAGGCAGAGAATATTGCTGGGAAAGATACTGTTGGAGTGCAGGATGGTTCTACGGTAGCGGATGTTTCTGGAGATGAGGGCTCAGATGGAGCTGGTGAAGGAAATGAAGCCGGAACTGTGGGTTCTGTGAATGAAAATGGAAACAGCCAGACAGGGGAAGAAAACGGTCAGAATCCGTCGGGTGAACAGACGGATAATCCATACGATTCGATCGAACGCCCATCTCAGTCTGACACGGTAGAAATTATTCCGGGTGCGCCGTCCGACTCGAAAAAGAACGAATCGGATGCCAATTCCGGTACAGGCTCTGCAGGTTCGGCGTCGGGAGCAGCCGGAGATTCTAATTCTCAGAATGGACAGGAAAATGTGGATAATTCCGGAAACCAGACGGGCGGCAGCCAGGAGACAGAGGTAAAACCTGTTTTACCGGAAGAGAAGGATTATGAATATTTTTATGATAAAGAAACTGGAAAATTTAAGGTAACCTTTAATATCAAAGAAGATGCCAAGGGTGACCAGACGATTGAGCTGAGCAAGGTGATGGAAGAGATCAATGCGGCTGGAAAGAAGCAGTTTGAACAGTGGTTCCAGACTAAAGAAGGTGCGAACGAGCTGGAAAATGCACAGTATTACGGACAAAATACGATCCGTCAGGTTTTCAATGGAGTTGAATATAGCTATAATATAAAAAATGGAACAGTCTGTCCGTATGAGGAACCGGGATGTACAATGGTATTTGATGTTTATATTACCAACGGTTCCAAACATACATATGTGTATAAAAATAACAGCTTTATCGTATCGACACCGGACATGAGCAATCAGGATCAGACAGGAGTCGTTGGATTTGACGGACAGGAACTGCCGGATGATTATACGAAGGGATTTCTTTCTCCCAAGTATGATATAAAGAATTCCAGCACAACAGGAGTTATTGAAAATCTGATTGATGAGGCATTGAAAGACACGCAGTCTCAGCGCCAGTACGGAATTGATAAGGACGGAAATTTAACGACATCCTATATCAAATTAACGAAAGACGATATTAATGTTGGAGATCCGGTTTATAAGATTGGAAAAAAATATTATCTGTATTCAGAAAAATATGATTGCTATTATTGCGATTTTAATAGTGCACAGGTGGAAGAAAAACCAAAAGGTTCTGGAAAGTATGTTGTAAAATTAATTCCGTCCAGCGGAAAAAACAATTATGCGATCAAGGCGGATGGAAGTAAATATTATGCTCCGTGGGTGCGTGGCGGTGAGATTGATGCAATCCGGGCATCAAAATATAAAATTCAGGATGCCTTGAATCAATATCTTTCTAAAAATAACACGACACTAGAAAAAGAAGTTCTTAAATACTACAACGAGAAAGGAGGAACTTCCTACACGACGATCGAGGAACTGCTTTCTAAGAATGAAGCAGCGGAAAATGAACTAACGCGAGCGGGAGAGAGCGGAAATTCTTCCTTGGCTTCTCTAGATCCGATGCTGCTTCATTCCAGCAGCCAGTATGATAATTTTTATCAGAATATTTTCAGCTTCAATGTCGGCAGCCAGGAGGATATGAAAAAATTCCTGGAAAATGAAAATCTGGGTCACGATCATAGTCATGGAAATTGGGCGACGGATGGGTGTGAGATGACGATCGGCGATTATATGGCGGATAAGTTAAATGAAACGGATGGTGCATGGGATAAGGCAAATGCCTATTTTAACGCATTGCTAAAGTCCGGTTTGATGGCGGAAGAAGCTACCTGGGTTGCATTTACCATGGCAACCAATATCGATGGCGAACGTTCAGATAACAATTATCAGAATACCGCCTGGAACTGGTACAGTTCCATGGTTCTCAAACAGCAGGATGGCACTTTCAACCTGACCAAGGTAGATACGGATGGCAGCCAGCTCGGAGATGACGAGGGCGAGGGGCAGACTTCGTTCTATCTCTGGTATATAGACAGCAAGACGGAGACAGATGAACAGGGAAATCAGAAGACAACGGATGTGACAAAATACTGTGTTTATGTGGATCCGGTCTACGAAACGGTAGAAAATGAAGATGGGACGAAGAGCCAGAAACTGGTAAAAGATGGATATTATGGCTGGGTTGAGTACGATCCGGACAACAAAGAGTTAAATTATACCGTCTCGACGACCAACGGAACCCTGAATATTGATTATGCACTTTTAGAGGGAGTGGTCTATTACCTTCAGGAAAAGGCGGCGCCAGATGGATATAAGGTGGATTCCAATATTTATGTGATCTGCGATGAAGAATCGTATCAGCAGATGACAGCCGAAAAAGGGGTAAGCAGTGTGATTAACCCGGCCACCGGCGTGGAGAGCGCTGTGGTTTATATGGGCGCAATCAAAGGCGGCGAAACCCTGAAAGTAAACTTTGTCAACGGAAAGACAGCTCCGAAGCCAGATCCAACCCCGGATCATGGGGGTGGCGGAAGCCACGGCGGTCATGGAGGCGGCGGTTCCAGTTCTGGCGGAAAGAAGACAACCTCTGCGGGACCGGGGACAGTCACCGAAGAACCGGTGCTTCCGGAACAGCCGGCGGAAGTGCCGATTGAAAACATTCCTGCACAGGGACTTCCGAAGACAGGAGAGGACGGAGTAAACACATCGGCTCTGATGCTGACACTCGGACTGATCGCATCTGCTTATGTATGGATGAGCGGCAGACGGGAGGAAGAAGAAAAGAACCGTAAAAACTAAAAGAAAACGGTGATGATAAAGACGCAGAAACGTTGTAAATAGGTATAAATCAAACAGATATAAATCAAACGGCAGCTGCTAAACAGGTGGATACAGTAAGTATCTCTTCCTGTCTGGCAGCTGCCGTTTGTCAAAATATATTTTTTAAATAAAATACTCCGCCTCACTTCTGCGTGTATAGTTCTGCTCCAGCATCGCAACGTGGGACAGAAAAGCCTCGTTGTCGAAGTATTTGGCACCAGCCGGGCAGATCTTGATGCACGCCTGGCACTTGATGCAGATACCGGTACAGGTGTCCGGTGCATCCGCCGGGATAGAACCCATCGGACAGACGGTTGCACAGATGCCGCATCCGGTACATTTTTCCAGATCAGTAACTGGTTTGGCTTTCAGGAAGACAGCCGGTTTTCCGTCGGTGCCGAGCGGTGTGTAATATGGTCCGACCGGATCATCGCCGCGCACGGCAATCGGAGCCGGGATTTCGGTCAGGGAAGTGATCTTTTCAGCTGCTTTGATGCCGAATGCATGGATCTGTGCGAGATCATCTGCATCTGGACGTCCGGTTGCCAGCTTGTCGCTGAATACGTGCTCGGTCGGGATACCGGCACCCGCAATGGTGTGGAAACCGTGCGCCTCTAATTCATTGCGAAGCTCGATGAGCCCATTGTCGAAGTTGCGGTTTCCGAAGACAGCCACCGGAATGGCGAGCGCGCCATTTCCCTCAAAATGGGTCTGTACAAATGGGAGCATCTTGTTCGGGATGCGTCCCGCGTAGACCGGGGTGCCGATGACGAGCAGATCTTCTGTCCCGTATGTATGGACTTTTTCGCGGCTTTCCGGCAGCGTGAAATCATAGGAATCCATCGGGACGCCGAGTGTGTCCGCGATGGCCTGCGCCAGCGTGATGATAACCTTTTTCGCGTTGCCGGTCGGGCTGAAATAGACTGCGTGTACGTGATTGATTTTCATGAAAATACCTTCTCTTCATATGTTTAAATTTAATTTGGCAAAAACCTTATTATAGTAGGTATTTTAATGGATTTATGGTGGACTGTCAATGAAACTGGAGTTTTTTGGTTACTGGGCACGTATGCGTGAATAGTAATATGTTTTTTGCAGAATCACCCAAAATATCATTACATATGTCTTGTCACATGAAATAATATGTGCTATACTGGTGCGGATGCACAAATGAAGTTTTGGATTGAAAGAGAACTCTGTTTGCGATAGGAGCATAGAGTGGCAGATAGTATTCTGCGATTTGAAGGCTGAACTATCTGCAGGATAAAAAGATAAGTGCAAACGTATGGTATAGAAAGGAAGGCAACAAAATGGTCCGGGAGGAAAATTATGATGTGGTCATCGTCGGGTGTGGCGTAGGCGGTCTGTACACCGCTTTAAATCTGCCGTCGGAAGACCGGATCTTAATGATTTGCAAGGAAGATATAGAGAGCTGTGATTCCATGCTGGCGCAGGGAGGTATCTGCGTGCTGCGGGATGAGACAGATTATGATGCGTATTTTGAGGACACGATGCGCGCGGGACACTACGAGAACCGCAAGGAGAGTGTGGATATCATGATCCGCTCCAGCCGGGATGTGATAAATAATCTGCTGAAATTAGGCGTAGGGTTTGACAAAAATCCAGATGGCAGTTTAAAATATACAAAGGAGGGCGCGCATTCGCAGCCGCGTATCTGTTTCCATGAGGACATCACGGGAAAAGAGATCACGACGACCCTGCAGACGCGTGTAAAAGAACTTCCGAATGTAGAAATCCGGGAATATACTGTTATGACGGATATTTTGGTAGAAAAGGGCATCTGCACCGGTATTCTGGCAAAGAATGCAGACGGCGATATTTTAAAGATTCATGCGAAAGACACGGTTCTGGCGACCGGCGGTATCGGTGGGCTTTACAAGCATTCGACGAACTTCCCGAGCCTGACAGGTGATGGGCTGGATGTGGCAAAGAAACACGGCGTGCGTCTGGAACATCTCGATTATGTCCAGATTCATCCGACCAGCCTGTACAGCAAGAAGCCGGGACGCAGCTTCCTGATTTCAGAATCGACCCGCGGCGAGGGAGCAGTTCTGTTAAATGGAAAGGGCGAGCGCTTTGTCGATGAGCTTCTGCCGCGTGATGTGGTGACGCAGGCGATCGAGAAGGAGATGGAAAAAGAGGGCAGCGATCATGTATGGCTGTCGTTTGAGGCAGTTCCGGAGGAGACGATCCGGGGGCATTTTCCGCACATTTATGAGGAGTGCTTAAAAGAGGGCTACGATATCACGAAGGAACCGGCTCCGGTCGTACCGGCGCAGCATTATTTCATGGGCGGTATCTATGTCGATCATTTCTCCGAGACGACGATGAATCACCTGTATGCGGTTGGTGAGACGAGCTGCAACGGCGTACACGGAAAAAACCGGCTTGCCAGCAACAGTCTGCTGGAAAGCCTTGTATTTGCAGAGAGAGCGGCAGGCAAGATTGCCGGACGGGAGGACGAAGAGTATGAATCCAATTACGATGCAGCTTGTTGCGGATGAGTATATCCGCATGGCATTAAAGGAAGATATTAACAGTGAGGACGTTTCGACGAACGCGGTCATGCCGGAATACCGCAGGGGCGAGGTACAGCTCTTAGCCAAGGCGGACGGTATTATCGCCGGTTTACAGGTGTTTGAGCGCGTGTTTAAACTTCTTGACGAGACGACCGAGACAAAATTTGAGGTAAAAGACGGGGATACCGTCACAAAAGGGCAGTTTTTAGGTGTGATTACCGGCGACATCCGGGTGCTTCTTTCTGGCGAGCGGACGGCGCTCAACTATTTACAGCGGATGAGCGGCATTGCGACCTATACGAACCAGGTGGCGAAGCTTTTAGAAGGAACGAAGACGACGCTTTTAGATACGCGCAAGACGACCCCGTGTATGCGTATATTTGAAAAATATGCGGTCAAGGTTGGCGGCGGCAGCAACCACCGTTACAACTTATCGGACGGCGTGATGCTCAAGGATAACCATATCGACGCAGCCGGCGGAGTTAAGGCGGCGGTTGAGGCGGCGAAGGAATATGCCCCATTTGTCCGCAAGATCGAGGTGGAGACGGAAAATCTCGATATGGTGCGCGAGGCAGTGGAAGCGGGCGCTGATATTATCATGCTGGATAATATGACCCCGGACGAGATGGCGGAGGCGATCCGCATCATCGACGGACGCGCCGAGACGGAGTGTTCCGGAAATATGACGAAGGAAAATATCGCAACGATCACGAAATTAGGCGTAGATTATGTGTCCAGCGGCGCGCTGACGCACTCGGCACCAATTCTGGATCTGAGCCTCAAACATCTGCGGGCATTATAAAAATTTAAAAACTAAGAAAGGACAGGGAAAACAGGATGGAAACAACGATGACAGGAGTACAGCGGAGAAAGAAAATACTGGAAATGCTGGGACAGTCATCCACACCGCTTTCCGGCGGGGCGCTGGGGCGGGCAGTCGGCGTGAGCCGTCAGGTGGTGGTGCAGGATATCGCGCTTCTGCGTACCGAGGGACACCCTGTCCTTGCGACTGCCCGCGGTTATGTGCTGGAGGTGCCGCACCAGACGGAACGCCTCTTTAAAATGTGCCATACGACCGAGCAGACGCGCGAAGAGCTGAATACGATTGTTGATCTGGGCGGCGAGGTGCTGGATGTCATGGTCAACCACCGCATCTATGGAAAGGTATCGGCGCCGTTAAATATCCGCAGCCGCCGCGATGTTGAGGCATTTGTGGAAAATATCCGGACTGGGCGTTCCACGCCGCTTTTAAACGTGACATCGGGCTATCATTTCCATCACGTGGCTGCCGATCAGGAGGAGATTCTCGACGAGATCGAGGCAGCGCTGCGGGAAAAGGGATTTCTGGCGGACTTCCTGTCATACGAGCAGGAAGAGGTGGAAAAATAGGGGGGAAGTCAAAAGAAATGAATTTTTGAAATTATTTTAAAAAATATGAAATTTCCTGTTGACATTCTTTTTCAAATGTTATATACTATCTTTGCTGTCGATGAGACAGATAAGCAGTTGGCTGAGAGGTCAGGTGCGGGAATGGTTACAGTGCCGGATAATTCTGAACTGTCAGTAGAATATTGTAGTTCGGCCAAGTAATTCATCTCTTTATCATACATTTTTGAGCGGATGGAATTATTTCTTATTTCGTTCTTGTCTCTATCCACAATCTGACATAGTCCGTTACCTGAGAGTAGAGTCTGACCTTTGGGTATTTGTGCTGCAATCTCATTGCAAATAAGTTCAGAGTACTTTTTGAATATTCTGTCCACTTCTATTTGCGCCTCTTTGACGGCCTGATTTCTTAGTCGTTTAATCCTTGTTGTATTCATTTTTTCAGTTTTTAGTTAATTCACTTGATATTTCTTTTTGGATTATTTCTTTCGTTTTTATTAAAGTGCTTTCTAGTGATATCCCATCATAAATGGCTCCCATTTTTCTTTGGTACAATTTGCCAGATAAGTTGTTCCACCTAATGTTGCATTAGCCACTACAGCGCCAGCAAACCCTATTCCAGATGCAGCTATAGCCCCTCCTATTGCTGCGGCTGCATAATCCACTAGAGATAATGAGCTGATCACTTCTCCGAATGAACTTCCTGTCGCTAAACCAATGCCTACATCTGCAACAAACTGTGTAGCAACACCCACTACTGCTCCAACTGCCAAATGCCATACTGCACCACTTGAATCTATCCTCATCACTGGGTTATTGTCACAATAAGCATATAAGTTTTTATCATATAAATCATCCTGTACTTCTAAAATATCTGTCGTATCAGGACTAATAAACCTTCCAACCTCCGGATCGTAATACCGACTATTCAGATAGTA